>PPYF01267888.1_pt1 | contig 19607 bp, 19 predicted proteins | sample 1559871 | NCBI WGS metagenome assembly PPYF01 (sample SAMN08240021, study PRJNA423297) | Human gut metagenome, whole genome shotgun sequencing project. | reverse complement strand
CCTCCACGGGGCGGTCCCGGAAGGGGGAGCGGGCGGGGGTGTTCACGTCGCCGCGATACTCCTTGAACTGCTCGGGAGTCAGCTCGCACACATAGGCCAGACCCTTTTTAATCAGGCCCACAGCCTGGCGGTAGTCCTCCTCAAAGTAGTCCGAGCCATAGAAGAACCGGTCTCCCCAGTCAAAGCCCAGCCAGTGGATGTCCTCTTTGATGGCATCCACGAACTCGGTGTCCTCCTTGGCGGGGTTGGTGTCGTCCATACGCAGATTGCAGATGCCGCCGAATTTCTCGGCGGAACCGAAGTCGATGATCAGGGCCTTGCAGTGGCCGATGTGCAGATAGCCGTTGGGCTCGGGCGGAAAACGGGTGTGGACCTGCATCCCGGCAAACTGTCCGCCGGGGGCGATGTCCTCTTTGATGAACTGGTGGATAAAGTTCTGGCTCTCCACAGCCTCGCCCTCTGCTCCGGCGGCAGTGGTTTTCGTCTCTTCCGACATAGATGAAGCCTCCTGTTTTGATGGGTGCGCGGCGATGAAGAACCGCGATGTCTTAACCGAATCATTATACACCACCTGCTGGGTGGTATGCAAGGATTTCCGGGGCATTTTCCCCGTTCTTGGAGAAAGGGCGGAGAAATGGAAAAAGCAGTCCTTGTCAACGACGAAAAATCGGGTATAATAGCGGTGTGAAGAGGGAACATGAAACGGAGGCGAGAAGATGAGCTACGATATTCTGGTACTGGGCAGCGGTCCTGCAGGACTGGCCGCCGCCGTGGCGGTCCGGGGCCGGGGCAAGTCCGTCCTGGTCATCGGCAACCGCTGGCAGGACAGCCCCCTGGCCCGGGCCGAGCGGGTGGACAACTATCTTGGCCTGCCCGCCAGCAGCGGGAAAGCGCTGCTGGAGCAGTTCTATGACCACGCGGCCAAGGCCGGGGTGGACTTTGTCACCGGGCGGGCCGTGTCCATGATGGTCTACGGCGGCGTGTTCGCCACCGTGGGCAGTCAGGTGTACGACGGAAAGGCCCTGATCCTGGCCCCCGGGGTGCAGCGACAGGCCAAATATCCCGGGGAGGAGACCTATCTGGGCCGGGGCGTGAGCTATTGCGCCACCTGCGACGGGATGCTCTACCGGGGCAAGCCGGTGGCAGTGGCGGGCCGCAGCCCGGACGCGCCCCTAGAGGCCAACTATCTGAAAAGCCTGGGCTGCCAGGTGACCTATGTGGCCGCACAGCGGCCGGAGGGTCTGGACGGGGACATCCCCTTTGTCCGGGGCAGCCGCCTTGCCGTCATCGGGGAGCAGGCGGTGACGGCCCTGGAGGTGGATGGGGTGAAGCTGCCCTGCGCCGGGGTGTTCATCCTGCGCCAGGCGGTGGCCCCCACCGACCTGCTGCCCCAGCTGGAGACAGCGAACGGCGTGATCCGGGTGGACCGGACTATGGCCACCAATCTGCCCGGAGTATTCGCCGCCGGGGACTGCACCGGCGGGCCGCTGCAGGTAGCAAAGGCGGTGGGGGAGGGCCATGTGGCCGCTCTGTCCGCCTGCGCCTGGCTGGAGGAGCAATCATAATAAAGCGTCCCAAACTGAAAAACAGAGACAAAAACCAGAAAGGAGATCATAATTATGATCCATTTTACCAAGGACGGACTGGACAAGGCCCTGGCGCAGAAGGGCCTGCTGATGGTGGACTTTTGGGCCGACTGGTGCGGCCCCTGCAAGATGCTCGCTCCCCTTGTTGAGAACCTGGACAAGGAGTACGAGGGCCGGGTCACCGTGGGCAAGGTGAATGTGGACGACGAGCAGGAGCTGGCCATCCGCTATGGCGTCATGTCCATCCCCACCGTCATCTTCTTCAAGGACGGCAAGGAGATCGACCGCAAGGTGGGCGTTATGCCCCCTCAGGTATTCACTCAAGTGCTGGACGAGAACGCATAAAAGCCGAAAAAATTTCCTTCTGCCGCAAAAAGCAGAAGGAAATTTTTTATGGAGCTTATTCGTGACAGTGCGCGCAGTCACCCTCGCAGAACAGCTTGGGGTCATAGGCGATGTGGTTTTTGTCGTAGTAGTCCTTTACGGCGGCCTTCACGGCCTCCTCCGCCAGGACAGAGCAGTGGATCTTGTGGGCGGGCAGACCGTCCAGGGCCTCCACCACCGCCTTATTGGACAGCTCCAGCGCTTCGCTCACCGGCTTGCCCTTGATCATCTCGGTGGCGATGGAGCTGGTGGCGATGGCGGAGCCGCAGCCAAAGGTGGTGAACTTGGCATCGGTGATCACACCGTCGTCGATCTTCAGGGTCATGCGCATGATGTCGCCGCACTTGGCATTGCCCACCTGGCCCACGCCGTCGGCGTTTTCGATCTCACCCACATTTCTGGGGTTGCGGAAATGGTCCATGACCTTCTCACTGTATAACATAAGAACGAACTCCTTTCTGTAACTCATCCCAAACAGGGGACATAGCCCGCAGGCGCTCCACCACTTCGGCCACGGACTGGATGGTGTAGTCGATCTCATCCTGGGTGGTCTCGGCCCCCAGGGTCAGGCGCAGGGAGCCGTGGGCCACCTCGTGGGGGCGGCCGATGGCCAGCAGCACATGGCTGGGGTCCAGAGAGCCGGAGGTGCAGGCGGAGCCGGAGGAGGCGGCGATGCCCTTGTCGTCCAGCAGCAGCAGCATGGACTCCCCCTCGATGCCCTCGAAGCAGAAGCTCACGTTGCCGGGCAGACGGCGGACGGGGTCGCCGTTCAGGGCGCTGTGGGGGATCTTGCTCAGCCCGGCGATGAGGCGCTCCCGCAGGGCCAGCTGGCGCTGAGTGTCCTCCTGCATGTGGTCGCAGGCATCTTTCAGAGCCACAGCCATGCCGGCGATGGCGGGCAGGTTCTCGGTGCCGGCCCGCTTGCCCCGCTCCTGGGCGCCGCCCTCAATGAGAGGGAGCAGGGGCACGCCCCGGCGGACATACAGCAGACCGGTGCCCCTGGGGCCGTGGAACTTGTGGCCGGACAGGGACAGCATGTCGATGTGCTGTTTCTCCACGTCGATGGGCAGATGACCCGCCGCCTGCACCGCATCGGTGTGGAACAGCACATGCTTTTCGTGACACAGGGCGCCGATCTCCTCAATGGGCTGGATGGAGCCGATCTCGTTGTTGGCGAACATGACGCTCACCAGGGCGGTGTCCTCCCGGATGGCGGCGGCCACGTCGTCGACCTTTACGATGCCGCTCTCGTCCACGGGGAGGAGGGTGACGTCAAAGCCGTCCTTCTCCAGCCGGGCCAGGGTGTGGAGCACGGCGTGGTGCTCGATGGCGGTGGAGATGAGGTGGGTCTTGCCCTTGCGCTTGCCCAGCAGGGCGGCGCTGACAATGGCCTGGTTGTCCGCCTCGCTGCCGCCGGAGGTGAAGTAGATCTCCCGGGGGGTGGCGCCGATGCAGGCGGCCACCGTCTCACGGGCCTGGGCCAGGGCCTCGGCGGCCTTCTGCCCGGGGGTGTGCAGGCTGGAGGGATTGCCCCAAAACTGCTCCATGCACTCCAGCATGGCCTTTTGGGCCGCCAGACTGGTCTTGGTGGTGGCCGCGTTATCCAAGTAGATCATGGGATCGTTCCTTTCTGTATCGCCGGGGCGGGCAGGGAGCCTGTCTCCCCCCGGACAAAAACATATCTTTTTTATAGGTTTGAGTGAATCATAGCATCAAAAACCTATAATGTCAATAGGAATTAAAAAACATGGTGGAACGCAGTGAGAATGGGGCAGATTTAGGGGGAGGGTTGTACAAAACGACTATACCACGCCGGTGTCCCCCAGGGCCTGGGCCTGGGCGGTGAGCTGTTCCAGGGAGATGCCCTGGAAATAGTCGTCGATGATGCGGTTCAGCTCCCGCCACATGGGCAGGGTGGCGCAGTTTCCGTGGCGGGGACAGTCGTCATCCAGGCAGTTCACCGGGGACAGGGAGCCCTCCGCTGCCCGGAGGATGGCGGCCACGGTGCACTGGTCCGGGGTCTGGGCCAGGCGATAGCCCCCGCCTTTGCCCCGGGTGCCGATGACCAGACCGGCGGACACCAGGCTTTTCACAATGGCCTCTAAATATTTTTCTGATATTTGCTGGTGCTCGGCGATCTCTTTCAGACAGACCACCCCCTCGTCACAGCGGGCGGCCAGCTCGATCATCACCCGCAGGGCATAGCGCCCCTTCGTGGAAACCATCATGGACATCGACCTTCTTTCTTAAAAACCTATTATAATAAAGGGTTTATTGAAATGCAAGCTTTTTCATGCCGGGGAGAAGGACACCTGTCCCGTTACTTGCGCCGGGGGAAGGATGATGCTATAATAACTTAAAATAGGCGCAGTAGGCCCCTGTTTTGATGGTTTCAAAATTTCCGATAGAAGGAGAATTCTGTCCATGGACAAGCAAATGTGCCGGCTGTGGCGGGGCATAGACCCGGCGGCCAAGGCTGCGTTTTTCAGCTGCTTTCTGGTGGGCTATCTGGCCCACCTGTTCGCCTTTGCCAACCTGATCCCCAACGCCGACGGCTTGAGCCGGATGTATGACCCCCAGCAGATGACGGTGTCCGGCCGGTGGTTTTTGCACTATGCCTCGGTCCTGAACGACTTTACCCAGATGCCCGCCGCCATCGGCCTGGTGACCATGGTGCTGCTGGGTCTGGCCGCCGCCCTGACGGTGGACATTCTGAAGATCCGGGGCCGGGTGGCCGCCGGACTGTGGGGGGCCATTATGGCCGCCTTCCCCTGTCTGGGATACACCTTCCTCTATATGTTCACCGCCTCGGCCTATGCCCTGGCCATTCTGCTGGCCGCAGGGTCGGTGTGGCTGGCCCGGCGGGGGGACAGGTGGTCTCTGGCGGGGCCGGTGCTGCTGGCCCTGGCCATGGGTATCTATCAGGCTTACGTCACCGTGGCCATCGGCCTTGCCCTGCTGGCGGTGCTGCGGGAGACGCTGGAGCCCTCCGCCACCTTTCCAAAGACCCTGCGCTTAGGACTGCGGTTTGTGGCCCTCCTGGCGGTGGGGGCCGTCCTCTATTATGCCGTTTTGATGGTATTTCTAAAAGTGAAGGGCCTGGAGCTGCTGTCCTATCTGGGCATGGACGCGGCCAGCTCCGGCTATCCCATCGGTCAGCTGCCCCGGCTCATCCTCTCCGCCTATTGGCAGACGGCCGCCTTCTTCTTCAAGCCCGGCTCGGCCAACGCCTTTGCCACCGGCTGGATGGCGGTGCTGGATCTGGCGGCCCTGGCGGTGGGTGCAGCCTGCTTCTTTGCCCGGGTGGGCAGCAAGCGCCTGAAAGGGGAGAGCTGGCGGCTGGTGGGCGGTTTGTGTATGGCGGCCCTGCTGCCCCTGGGGCTGAACTTTATGCGGGTACTCAGCCCCTACTCCGACCCCACGCCCCTGATGAAGTATTCCTTCGTGCTGGTGTATGGGGCGGTGCTCATGCTGGCGGACGGGGCGGAGAGCGCCCGGCGCTTAAAGCGGGGCTGGGAGTATGTGCCCGTGGTGTGGGCGGTGCTGCTGCTGCTGTTCTGCGTGAACACGGACAATCTGCTCTACACCGCCGCCGCCCAGTCCCACCGGGCCACAGAGAGCTATGCCACCCGGATGCTCTCCCGCATCGAGAGCTGCCCGGGCTATGAGAAGGGCATGGAGATCGTGGTCATCGGGGCCCCGGACGAGAGCCAGCTGCGCACCTGCGTCCCGACGTTCTTCCAGGTGGACCACTACAGCGTGCCCCTGAACACCGTGACCCACCTGAACAAGCACCTCTATTACTACTTTAACGACTGGCTCAACGTCCCCGTGGACGAGCCGGCCGAGGAGACCATGATCGCCGTGTCCGATTCCAAAGCCTTTCAGGCCATGCCTCTGTACCCCGCCGACGGCAGCGTCCAGGTGGTGGATGGCCGGGTTGTGGTGAAGGTCCAGAAGACCTACACCCCCAAGTCGGACTTTGAACTGGCCTATGAGAACAGGAGATGAAGCCGTTGAGAGAGTTAAAACAGGGCGGGCTGCTGTCGGTGGTGCTCCCCTCCTATAACGAGGAGGCATCCATCCCCCGGGCGGCAGAGCGCATCACCCAGCTTCTGACGGCGGCGGATATCCCATTCGAGCTGTTATTCGTGGACGACGGCTCCAAAGACGGCAGCTGGGCGGCCATCCAGACCCAGGCCGCCCGGTTTCCCCAGGTGCGAGGGGTGCGCTTCTCCCGGAATTTCGGCAAGGAGGCGGCCATCTTTGCCGGCCTGGCCCAGGCCCGGGGAGACTGCGCGGCGGTGATGGACTGCGACCTGCAGCACCCGCCGGAGAAGCTGGAGGAGATGTACCGCCTGTGGCAGCAGGGGTACGAGGTCATTGAGGGGGTAAAGGTCAGCCGGGGGAAGGAATCCCCTCTCCACGCCTTTGCCGCCCACCGGTTCTATGACATTCTCAGCCGGGTCACCGGGGTGGACATGTCCCGGGCCTCTGACTTTAAGCTGCTGGACCGGAAAGCGGTGGATACCCTGGTGGCCCTGCGGGAGAAGAACGCCTTTTTCCGGGCGCTGTCGTCCTGGATCGGCTTTTCCACCGCCACGGTGGAGTTTGAGGTCCAGCCCCGGGTGGCGGGGGAGTCCAAGTGGTCGGTGATGAGTCTGGTGCGCTACGCCGTCACCAACATCGCCGCCTTCTCCACCGCACCTCTGCAGATCGTCACCCTGCTGGGGAGTGTGGTCTTTCTGGCCTCGGTGGTGCTGGGGCTGCACTCCCTGTGGCAGAAGTTCACCGGCCATGCCCTGGAGGGCTTTACCACGGTGATATTGCTCCAGCTGCTCATCGGCAGCATTCTGATGATCTGTCTGGGCATCATCGGCTATTATATCGCCAAGATTTACGAGGAGATCAAGGACCGGCCCCGGTATATTCTGGCCGAACACTGCGGAGGGAACGATGAGAGCGCATCTGGCAAAGCTGTTTGACCCCACCTTCTTCCGGTTTATCCTGGTGGGTCTGGTGAACACCGCCGTGGGCTATGGGGTGATGTTCGGCCTGTACAACCTGACGCCTCTGAACACCTGGGGCAGCAGGGGACAGTGGATCGCCTCGGCGGCCAACTATATTGTGGGCAGCATCGTGAGTTTCTTTTTAAATAAGCACTTCACCTTCCGCAATCAGGAGCGGGGGGCGGGGGTGGTGCTCCGCTTTGTCCTGAACATCACCGTGTGCTGGCTGCTGGCCTATGGTCTGGCCCAGCCCATCATGGCCCGACTGCTGGCGGAGACCGCCCTCAGCGAACAGCTCAAGGGCAACCTGACCCTGCTGGCCGGGTCGGGCCTGTTCGTCATCCTGAACTATGGGGGCCAGCGGTGGTTTGCGTTCCGAAGCAGATGAGACAGGTGGGGAGGCGCTTCACATGGAAAAACAGGTGTGTATCCTGATGGGCAGTCCCAGAAAAACAGGGAACACCGCCACGCTGCTCCGGCCCTTCACGGCGGAGCTGGAGAAATTGGGCTGCCGGTGCGAGACAGTCTGGCTCTATGACCTGGACCTGCGGCCCTGCCGGGCCTGCCGCACCTGCCAGCGGGACTGGAACATCTTTGGCTGTGCCATCCGGGACGACATGGAGGAGATCTTCCGCCGGGTGCTGGCCTGTGAAGTGCTGGTGCTTGCTACACCCATCTACTCCTGGTACTGCACCCCGCCCATGAAGGCGGTGTTGGACCGGCTGGTCTATGGCATGAACAAGTATTACGGCGAAAAAAAGGGCCCCGCCCTGTGGGCGGGGAAGGCGGTAGCCCTGGTGACCACCTGCGGTTATCCCCCGGAGAAGGGGGCCGACCTGTGGGAGAGCGGCGTGAAACGCTACTGCAAGCACTCCCAGCTGCGCTATCTGGGCATGCTGGCCGGGCACGACCACGGCTATAACAGCGTGTTCATGGAGGATGAGAAGGCGAACAGGGCACGAGAATTTGCCAGGAGCCTGGTTTTGAACACAGAGAAATAGACAAAGCAGCGCCCCGGAGATGAGAAAAGAAGCTCGTCTCCGGGGCGTGATTTTTTTGATCGTTCAAAGGGACTGTCCCCGCTGCTTCCGCCGCTTGCCGGCCCACAGGTCGGCGAAGATGAGAACGGCGCACCACAGCATTACCAGGGCCAGAATGAGCAGGGCGCAGTTGCGGAAGAACGTCTCGGGCAGAATCAGGATCACCGGGTCTGTGCGCCAGTCGAAGAGCCAGTTGGTCTTGCCGGGGAAGAAGAGGGCGTGGAAGATCACGAAGGCCCGGTCAAAGTCCAGCGCGGCCAGGCCGCCCACCACGAGAAAGACGGCGGCCAGTCCCGCCGCGGCCCAAAAGCCGGGGCCCCGGCCCCGGAAGCAATAGGGGCGGACGTGTTTCAAACGGCTGCAGACCAGCAAAAGGAGCAGTCCCGCCAGAGACAGAGCCAGCACCCGCAGGTTCAGGAGAAACAGCCGCCGCACGTCGGCAAAGTGGCCGGCCCCGGACTGGGACCAGGGCAGCACCCCGGCGGCAAAGTCGGGCCGCAGTCCCAGGCAGAAGTCCATCACCTGGTCAAAGGCCTGGCGAATTTCCTCCGCAGTCAGCCCCACATACTCCGTCAGCCCCATGGGGCCGATGTGGGCATAATAGAAGGGACGGCACAGCAGGGGGGCGGCGATGGAGCCGGACAGCACTGCCAGGGCGGTGAACAGGGCGGTGAGCAGGGACAGGGGTTTACTGGTTTTCATAGCGGGACCTCGTTTCGTGGGGATTGCGGCCGGACAGGACGATGAGCACCTGGCCGGGGAGATAGAACAGCCACATGCCCAGGCTGGCGAAGCGCTCTAAGGTTGGCGGGAGCAGGCCGGGGGACTGGAAAATCCCTACGCATACGTCGCAGCATAGAAACAGAGCCAGCCCAAGGGCAAACTGCCGCCCCCAGCCCCGGGGCAGTTTGACCGCCAGGGCCACATTGCACAGAAAGTTGGAAAAGTAAATCAGGGCCAGCAGATTCTCTCCCGTCAGCCGCCCCAGAGCGGCCAGCAGAGCGGGGGAGAGGAGGCACAGCACCAGACGCGCTGTCCACAATGTCCGCCCTCCGTTGGCCCGGGCGATGCGCAGGAGATACAGGCCCTGAACGGCGCAGAACAGCAGCAGACCCAGAACATAGTACCGGTCCAGCATCAGCAGAAAGAAGTCCGCCCCCAGGGTGAGCGTCAGCGCCCAGGCCATCAGCCGGGAGCCGCCGCCGCTGGCCTGATACCAGGCGAAGAGAGCACACAGGAGGATGCCCAGGTACTTCAGGCCGTTGCCTGCCGCCCCCCGGCCCGTCAGGTCCAGGAAGAGAAAGCGGACGTAGATCAGGCCCTCCAGCGCCGGGAAAAGGCGCTGCATCAGGGCGCGCCGAGTTGAGGAGAACATGAAACGGCCCCCTTTTAAACAAGCATATCATAACATGCGTTAGATGGAAAAACAAGAAGCGGACCCGAGCTTGCACACTCGGGCCCGCTTGTCTTGCGGATGGAATGGCCTTACTTGGAAGCGGCGGGCTTCTTGTGGCCGAAGATGGTCTGGCAGGCCTCAACAGCCAGCACCAGAGCCAGGACGAACAGCACCACGGCCAGCACCAGCTGGATCATGGGGGCGGTGGCGGCACCGTTGGCGGAGATGGTGTTCACTTTGGCGATGGCGGTCTGAGCCAGAGAGGTCAGAGTGACCACCAGCATGAAGATCATGGGCAGGTAGAACATCTTGTTGTTCTTACCCACGTTGCCCAGCCAGGCGCACACGGCCAGCAGAGCCAGAGCGGCCAGCAGCTGGTTAGAAGCGCCGAACAGGGGCCAGATGGTGGAGTAGCCGCCCAGGCCCAGGCCGATGCCCAGGACCACGGTGATGGCGGTGGCCACGAAGGGGTTGCACAGCACAGCCTTGAAGCCGGTGGCGTCCTTATAGGTCTGGCCGGGCTCCAGCCAGAACTCCTGGAACATATACCGGGCCAGACGGGTGGCGGTGTCCAGGGAGGTCAGGCAGAACACGGACACGGTCAGCACCAGCAGAGAGCTGACAGTGGCCTGGGTGCCCTCCAGGCCGGGGATGGTGGCCACCATGCGGGAGATGCCGGTGGCGAACACGGCGGTGGGGGTGCGGATGCCGCCGTCAGAGGGCAGCTTCACATAGTCCTGCCAGATGTAAGCCACAGCGCACAAAGAGACCAGAGCCAGGGCACACTCGATGAGCATGCCGCCATAGGCGATGGGTTTGGCATCGCGCTCGTGGTCCAGCTGCTTGGCGGTGGTGCCGGAGCCCACCAGAGAGTGGAAGCCGGAGATGGCACCGCAGGCGATGGTGACGAACAGGGCGGGGAACACATAGCCCAGAGAGGCGGGAGCCCCGGTGGCGGCCACCACGGTCATGTTGTCGTACCAGCCGGTGAAGGCGGGCATGTCCATATTCAGGTCAGCGCCCATAATGCCGGCCCCCAGCACGCCCACAGCGGCGATGATCATCATGGCGTACAGCAGGAAGGAGGACAGATAGTCACGGGGCTGCAGCAGGATCCACACGGGAGCCACAGAGGCAACCAGGATGTACACGCCGATGATCCACATCCAAGCGGTGTTGGACAGGTAGATGGGGTGGAAGTTCAGACCCACCACCAGGCAGACCACGATGCCGATCACGCCGGCAACGGTGGCCACGGCCAGAGAAGCGCCCTTGCGGTAGACAAAGAAGCCGAAGATAATGGCCATCAGGATGAACAGCAGGGAGATCATGGCCACAGAGGCATTGGTGGCGGATTTGACGGTGTCCACAACGCCGTCCACATAGGTGGCCTGGAAGGTGCTGGCCACGATGGAGGCGAAGGCGGCTACCACCAGGATCAGGGTCAGGTAAGAGAAGATCAGGAAGAGCTTCTTGGCCCGGGAACCGATGTTCAGGGCGATGACCTCGCCGATGGACTGGCCCTTGTGGCGAATAGAGGCGAACAGAGCGCCATAGTCATGGACGGCACCGAAGAAGATGCCGCCGATCAGCACCCACAGCACCACGGGGACCCAGCCGAACACGGCGGCCTGAATGGGGCCATTGATGGGGCCGGCACCCGCGATGGAGGAAAAGTGATGTCCCATCAGCACGGGGGCCTTGGCGGGGACATAGTCCATGCCGTCCTCCAGCTCATGGGCAGGGGTCACGCGGGAGTCATCCACGCCCCACTGCTTGGCCAGCCAGCCGCCGTAGAAAATGTATCCTACAACAAGAATGGCGCAGCCGACCAGGAAAACCAATACTGCATTCATTGTTTTTGCTCCTCTCCTTTTTCTTTGGAAACAATGCGCGCCACCAGCCGCTTCACGTCTTTGCCGATGAGCTTGCCGCTGCGATTGGTGGTGACTTCTCCCGTGGACAGGTCCACGGCGGCTATACGAAACTCCATCCATCCATGGAGGGATAGCTTGAATTCCCGGCGGCGCTTCAGCTTTTTCAGCCGGGCCAGAGCCAGGGGGTCGGCGCTGTCATACAGCACCACGGCGGTGAGATAGGTGTACATGTGCTGGGCGTGGGGACGGACCCGAGGCTCGCCGTCCTCCGTCACCCGGCGGAAGACCTCCTCCACCAAGGGAACATCCAGGTGGTCCGTGGACCACAGATAGAGGTATTCATGGCTCTCCGCCGCCCACAGCTCCGCCTGCTTCATCAGCACATACTGGCTGTCCCGCAGATGATAGCTGCACAGGGCCTTCAGGGGGGAGCCATCCTGGATATCCTCTATATCGTAATAGGCGGAGTAGGCCCTCTTCAGCCGCTCCACCAGATTTTCTCGCAGTTGAGACAAACCCCGCACTCCTCTCCGGGCCTCCTTATTTCTGCTTCAGGGGCCGCTGTTTGGGTCGAAAGAACAAATTGTAAATAATCTGTGAATCGCTTACGTTAACAGCTATCATAGCAGAAGCACGTTTGTTTTTCAAGGCGGAACAGCACTGTGGATTTCCGAAAAAAAGGATGGTTCTCATGTTTTTTTTGTGCATTCCATCAACTGTTGTTCATTGGAGAACAGGACGGCGGTTTCATTCCGTCCAATGTGCGGCAAAAAAGAAAACGGCTCTCCAAATTCGTTGACAGGGGGGTGGCGGGCGAGTAAAATAATGAAAACTGCCGTTGACGATAAACGGATATCCTTTCCTTTAGGAGGCATACCATGGATGGCATGGAGAAACTAAGCCGGCGCTTTCGGACCCTGATCCGGCCCCGGCTGCGTCTGGCGTGGCCCGGATTCTATTTCCTGGTCGTCATCTATTATGAGGAGCTGTTTTTAAAGCTGTACTGTCTCCACGGCATCTCGCCGGTGGGGGCTTTGTTTACCCTGCTGTTCACCGTCCCCATCGCCATGGGCCTGGGGCTGCTGTGCGGCGGAGTGTCCCCCGGGAAGGGCAGGGTGCTGCTGGTGCTGTGTACCGGGCTGATCTCTCTGTGGCTGGGGGCCCAGGCGGTGTATTACCACCTGTTCAAGACGTTCCTCACCATCTTCTCTCTGACCAAGATGGGCATGGTGGCCGGGGCCTTTGGAGGCATGGCCACTGCTGAGATCATTTTAAACTGGTTCCCCATCCTGATGATGGCACTGCCGGTGATCTTCGCCGCTGTGGGGCGGAAGAGGATCGTCCGGGACCAGCCCGACCCGGCTGGGCTGCGCATCCGGTGGGCCGTGGCGGCCATTCTGGTGCAGCTGGCGGTGATGGGCGTGGTCTATCTGTGCGGCGGGGGGAACTTGTCGCTGCGCTATGTGTATTACCGCACTGCCACGCCGGAGTTGGAGATGCAGGACTTCGGCATGCTGACCCAGACCACCCTGGAGGTCCGCCGCCTGGTGGGCGGCATCGCCCCGGACGACCCGGATATGCGGGACCGGCCCAAGTGGGTCCGCCCCTTAAACCGGACCGGCCCAGAGAAAGAGCAAAAATACGCCTCGTCCAAATATAACATCATGAACTTCGACTTTGACAAGCTCATCGACCAGGAGACGGACGAGACCCTGCTGGAGGCCCACAAGTGGTTTGCCCAGCGGGAGCCCTCGGAGAAGAACCAGTGGACGGGCTATTTCAAGGGGAAGAACCTGGTGTGGATCGTGGCCGAGGGCTTCTCCACCCTGGCCATGGACCCCCAGCGCACCCCCACGCTGTGGAAGCTGTCCCACCAGGGATTTACCTTTGACCACTTCTATACGCCGCTGTGGGGGGTGTCCACCTCGGACGGGGAATATGTCACCACCACCGGCCTGGTGCCCAAGTCGGGGGTGTGGAGCTACTCCCTGTCCTCGGAAAACTATATGCCCTTCTCCCTGGGCAACCAGTTCCGGGACCTGGGCTACCGCACCATGGCCTTCCACGACTATCTCTATAACTACTATGACCGCAACCGGTCCCACCCCAACATGGGCTATGAGTATATCGCCCTGGGGCAGGGGCTGAGTTTGGACTCCGCCGATGCCTTCCCCGCCTCCGACCGGGAGATGATGGAAAAGATCGTGCCCATGTTTGCTGACCAGGACCCCTTCATGGTCTATTGTCTCACGGTGAGCGGCCACCTGAACTATAACCTGGAGGAGAACGCCATGGCCCGCAGGCACTGGGACGAGGTGAAGGACCTGCCCTACAGCGACAGCGTCAAGTGCTATCTGGCCTGCCAGCAGGAGCTGGAGCTGGCGGTGAAGAGCCTGGTGGACCAGCTGGAGGCGGCGGGCAAGCTGGACGACACGGTGATCGTCCTGTCCGCCGACCACTACCCCTATGGCCTCACCGACGAGGAGTACAGCGAGCTGCTGGGCCACACCGTGGACCCGGTGTTTGAGATATACGAGAACACCCTGATTTTGTGGAACGATCAGATGAAGAAGCCGGTGGAGGTGGACAAGTACTGCTCCAGCCTGGACATCGCGCCCACCCTGTCGAACCTGTTCGGCCTGGAGTATGACTCCCGGCTGATGATGGGGACGGACATCCTGTCTGACCAGCCGGGGATGGTCATCTTCTCCAACTACAGCTTTATCTGCCAGGATGGGTGGTATAACTCGGTGACGGACGAATACCGCCGCTGGGACGGGGCCGAACCGGACATGAGCGTGGCCGCGGCCAAGCTGGCGGAGGTGCAGAACCGTGTGGCCTATTCGGCGGTGATTTTGGATTATGACTATTATCGGCTGCTGTTCTGGGACGTGCGGCCGGCCAAGGCAAAAACAGGATAAAATGCCCGGCCGGGGCGGGGAAAACAGGCCCCCGCCCCGCCGCCATTCTCCACAGGAAGATCCCAGGTAAAATCCAAGAGAAATTTGGGGAAAAATGATTGACATTTCTGGGGGGAACAGATATAGTTGAGCTTGCTATCTGCCTGACGCTCTGTTTAGCAGGAAGGGACGGAGCGATGAAACAAGGGAGCTGGAAACGATAATTTTTGAAATGGGGGAGGATACATGTCCAAAGAGTTGATTCGCCTGGACAACTGCACCATGGCTTTCGACAACGAGATCGTGCTTGATCACATCAACCTGTATATCAATGATAAGGAATTCCTCACGCTGCTTGGTCCCAGTGGATGCGGCAAGACCACCACTCTGCGCATCATCGGTGGTTTTCAAACGCCCACCTCTGGCGATGTGCTGTTCAACGGCGTGAGGATGAATTCTGTCCCGCCCTATAAGCGGGCCATCAATACGGTCTTTCAGAAATACGCCCTGTTCCCCCATCTCAACGTGTATGAGAACATCGCCTTTGGCCTGCGCATCCCCAAGGCGGATGCCGATGGCAAAAAGGTAAAGCTGTCTGAAAAAGAGATTCACAGCCGGGTGATGGAGATGCTGGAGATCGTGAATCTGCGGGGCTTTGAAAAGCGGCACATCACCGCCCTGTCCGGCGGCCAGCAGCAGCGGGTGGCCATTGCCCGGGCCCTGGTGAACCGGCCCAAGGTCCTGCTGCTGGACGAACCCCTGGGCGCTTTGGACCTGAAGCTGCGCAAGGATATGCAAAACGAGCTCAAGCGCATCCAGCAGGCCATGGAGATCACCTTCATCTATGTGACCCACGACCAGGAGGAGGCCCTGGCCATGTCCGACACCGTGGTGGTCATGGACAAGGGCAAGATCCAGCAGATCGGCACCCCCGAGGACATCTATAACGAGCCCAAGAACGCCTTTGTGGCCGACTTCATCGGCGAGTCCAACATCATCGACGGCATCATGCGCTCCGACGGCGTGGTGGAGATCTTCAACCGGCGCTTCCAGTGCCTGGACGGCGGCTTCGCCCCGGACGAGGCGGTGGATGTGGTCATCCGGCCCGAGGACGTGGACATCGTCCCCGAGGACCAGGGCCAGCTGAAGGGTACCGTGACCAACGTGACCTTCAAGGGGATGCAGTATGATATCATCGTGGACTTCTATGGCTTTAAGTGGCTGATCCAGACCACCGACCTGTCCCCCGTGGGCAGCCGCATCGGCATCAAGATCGACCCAGACGGCTTCCACGTGATGAAGAAGAGCCAGTATTCCGGCCTGTTCGGGGACTACTCCTCCTATTCCGAGGAGTATGAGGAGATCTCCGACGCCACCTTTGATCCCGAGGAAGGGGATCAGGAGGGCGGAGATGAAGAATAAGCGCTCCTGGCTGGCCGCCCCCTATGTGGTGTGGATGGCCCTGTTCACCGTGATCCCCATTGTGATGATGGTGGTCTACGCCTTTACCCAGGAGATCGTGGTAGACGCCGAGACCGGGGAGAAGGCCGTTCGCTTCACCCTGAACAACTTTGCCCAGATGGGCGCCTACACCGTGGTGTTCCTGCGCTCCTTCAAGCTGGCCCTCATCGCCACCGCCATCTGCCTGCTCATCGGCTATCCCATCTCCTATTGGATGGCGAAAGAGGGGGCCCAGTTCCAGAAGGCGGCCATGGCCCTGATCATGCTGCCCATGTGGATGAACTTCCTGCTGCGGACCTATGCCTGGATGTCCATTCTGGAGAACACCGGCCTGCTGAACCGGCTGTTCCAGGCCATCGGGCTTATCGATCTGGTGAACCACCTCTGCGGCACCGAGCTGCAGTATTTCCCCATGATCAACACCCAGGGGGCGGTGGTGCTGGGCATGGTGTATAACTATCTGCCCTTTATGATCCTGCCCATCTACTCCGTCATCATCAAGATGGACAACTCCCTGCTGGAGGCGGCCCAGGACCTGGGGGCCAACTCGGCCCTGACCTTCCGCAAGGTCATCCTGCCCCTGTCCCTGCCCGGGGTGCTCTCCGGCATCACCATGGTGTTTGTCCCCGCAGTGTCCACCTTTGCCATCTCCCGCCTGCTGGGCGGCAACAACCAGACGCTGCTGGGCAACCTCATTGAGATGCAGTTTGTGGGCACGGCCTATAATCCCCACTTGGGCAGCGCCATTGCCATGGTGATGATGGTTATCGTGGTGGTCTGTATGTATGTGATGAATCGCTTTGGCGAGGGCGAGGAACAGGCGGTGATGCTATGAGTCTGAAACAGCGGCCGTCCCTGTTTGGGCGTATCTCTATGGGGCTGGTGTTTTTGTTCCTCTATGCCCCCATTTTCGTGCTCATCGTATTCTCCTTCAATAACTCCAAAAGCCGCACCGTGTGGAACGGTTTTACCCTGAAGTGGTATGCCGAGCTGTTCCGGGACAGCCAGATCATGAATTCCCTGTATACCACCCTGCTGGTGGCTCTGCTGTCGGCGGCCATCGCCACCGTGGCGGGCACCTTCGCCTCCATCGGTTTTTACAACATGAAGCGCCGGGTGCGGGAGCCCCTGATGACGGTGAACAACATTCCCATGATGAATGCGGACATCGTCACCGGTGTAAGCCTGTGTCTGTTCTTTGTGGCGGCCTTTGCGGGCTGGAACAGCTTTGTCACCTGGATGGAGCAGACCTATCGCCTGACGGCCCCACGGCTGTCCCTGGGCTTTACCACCCTGCTCATCGCCCACGTGAGCTTCAACATCCCCTATGTGATCCTGTCCGTCATGCCCAAGCTGCGGCAGATGGACAAAAACCTCATCGATGCGGCCCAGGACCTGGGCTGTACCTGGATGCAGGCGTTCTGGAAGGTGGTGGTGCCCGAGATCAAGCCGGGCATCGTCAACGGGATGCTCATCGCCTTTACCATGAGCGTGGATGACTTTGTCATCTCCTATTTCACCGCCGGGCCCAAGACCAGCACCCTGGCCATGACCATCTACGGCATGGCAAAGCGGCGCATCAGCCCCAAAATGAACGCCGTGTCCACATTGCTGTTCGTGTCCGTCCTGCTGCTGCTGATCATCGTCAACGTGCGGGAGGCCCGGCAGGAGAAGGCCCGCCAGGCCAAGCACTGAGCGGGGCAATCTGGTCTTTCCGGCCTGAGGCCGAGAGATATATTTATTTGGGAGGAATGATCCATTGAAGAAAATCGTAGCCTTGACCCTCGCCTGTACCACGGCGATGGGCCTGTTCCTGTCCGGCTGTGCCATGGAGGATGACACCGCCGGTTCCAACAGCAGCAGCACCGGCACACAGCGTGAAGTGGTCGTGTGCGGCTGGGGTGAAAACATCGACGAGGACCTGTTTGACCTGTTCGAGGAAAAGACGGGCATCAAAGTGATCTATCAGACCGCCGAGAGCAACGAGATGATGTACTCCAAGGTGGCCATGGGCGGCTCCGGGTATGACGTGATCGTGCCCTCTGACTATATGATCGCCCAGATGGCCGAGGAGGGCCTGCTGGCCGAGCTGGATTTTGACAACATCCCCAATTTCAGCCTGATCGCAGACCGGTTCAAGAACCTGCCCTATGACCCGGAGAACCTGTACTCCGTGCCCTACACCTGGGGCACTCTGGGCATCATCTATAACCCCACTATGATCGATAAGGAGATCGACAGCTGGGAGGCCCTGTTTGATATGCAGTACGAGGGCATGACGGCCATGATCGGCAACCCCCGGGATGCCCTGGCCACCGCGCTGATGTATCTGGGCTATTCCATCAACACCACCGACGAGGCTCAGATCCGCGAGGCCTACGACCTGATTGCCGTGTCCAAGGCGGCCGGCGTGTATCAGGGCTTCTTCATGGACGAGATCTACGACAAGATGGAAGTGGGGGAGACCGCCCTGTGCACCTACTATGCCGGGGACTACCTGTCCATGTATATGAACAACCCCGACCTGAAGTATGTCATCCCCAAGGAGGGCTCCAACTGGTTTGTGGATGCCATGGTGGTGCTGAAGGATGCCAAGCACAAGACCGAGGCGGAGGAGTGGATCAACTTCATCTGCTCCACCGAGGCCTCCCTGCGGAACATGGACTTCATCTGGTATGCCTCCCCCAACCAGGAGGCTCTGGAGCAGTACCCCGCCTATTATGAGGAGCAGACCGGGGAGAAGCTGCCGGACGAGGTCTATCAGGTGATGGCCGCCCCCCAGGAGGTGCTGGACCAGTGCGAGATGTATCTCAATCTGCCCGCCGACACCCGTACCCTGTATAACGACCTGTGGACCCAGATGGGCGTGGAGTGATCCAAGCCTGAAAAAAGCGTCGGCCAAGCCGGCGCTTTTGTTTTTAAATCGTTTACAGACTGTTCCCGGATTCGTGAAAATTCGGCTTGGGATCTCTGCTAGAATAGGGGCAGATCGGAGCTGAGACGCCCGGTTTGGCATCTGCCTGAAAGTCCGCGGCGAAAAAACCGCGGCCCGAAGCAAAGAGAGAACATAGGCGCATTTCCGGCGCCGCCCACTGCCGCCCCAAGGCTGCGCCCCGGGGCAGCAGACCAAAAGCAGCCCGTCTTATCTATAAGACGGTGAGAATATAAAACATGACCCGCCCGGTGCTGTTTGTCCAGCGCCGGGCGGGTCATATGTGTAGGTAGCAAAGGAATAGCGGATAGGAAGAAGCGAGGGCGGTCTGGACTTACAGACCGCCCTCGGCGTGTGCAGCTTGCGTATGGAGCAAAACGGGCTCTGGGGGAGGGGAGACCTCCTCCTGAGTCAAAGACATGATGGACACCTCGAAGGCGGTGCGCTCCTCCAGACGGCCCTCAATGGTCTTGCTGTACAGGCGGCTCTGCAGCCGCCCGGTGAGCCGCACCCGGTCCCCCACGGTCAGACTGCCGCATAGATGGGCCAGGCTGCCCCAGGCGATGCAGGGGAGATAGTCCGCCCGGCTGTACCGCCGGTTCACCGCTAGGATCATGTCGCAGATGGTCCGGCCCAGGGGGGTGGAGCGCAGAGCAGGGGGCTTGCACAGGGTACCGGTGAGCTCCAGTCGGTTTTCATCCGGGCCGGAGCAGGGGAGGACAGACCGGGCGAAGGTGCTGATGACCAGCTTGCTGCCCGGACCGGAGCGGTTGTTGAAGGTGCGGACCTCTCCGGCGACGGTGACCTCCTGACCCAGAACGGGCGGTCCCAGCTGGGGCAGCAGTCCGTCGGGCAGAACCACATGCAGCCGGTCCTCCACGCCAGACAGGCGAGCCACGGCAAGGGGAAAGAGATAGAACGCGACACCATGGTTCTCGTGGGAGAGGACGGGGGCGGCTTCCAGCCGCCCGTGGAGCCGGATACGGTTGAGGTCAGCGGGGGTGGGTCTCATGGGGCATCAC
>PPYF01114477.1_pt1 | contig 19618 bp, 17 predicted proteins | sample 1559871 | NCBI WGS metagenome assembly PPYF01 (sample SAMN08240021, study PRJNA423297) | Human gut metagenome, whole genome shotgun sequencing project. | reverse complement strand
GAATCCAAAAAGTTAGAAAAACCTCGTGAAAACGGCACTTTTTCGACCGTACAAGGCGTGATGAAACCGGATGAAGAGGACAGAGGGGTATTCCCGACCATGAAGCCCCTGGATAAGCAGGACGCCGCCAAAAAGGAGGAGCGCTCCGCGCAGGCTGCTCCGGTGTCCGCCAGTGAGCCCATCGATTTTTCCAAGGTGGAGATCGAGCCCCTGTTTGCGGACTTCGTGGATTTCGAAACCTTCTCCAAGTCCGACTTCCGGGCGGTGAAGGTGAAGGAATGCACGGCTGTCCCCAAGTCCAAAAAGCTTTTGAAGTTTGTCCTCAACGACGGCACAGATGCAGACCGGGTGATCCTGAGCGGGATCCACGAGTATTATGAGCCCGAGGAACTGGTTGGGAAGACCCTGATCGCCATTACCAATCTGCCTCCCCGGAAAATGATGGGCATTGATTCCTGCGGCATGATTATCAGCGCCGTGCATCACGAAGAGGGTGCGGAAAAGCTTCACCTTCTGATGGTGGACGACCACATCCCGGCCGGTGCCAAGCTGTATTAACCAATTCACGTTCAACCCCTGAACCCCCACAGCCCGCGCGGCAGCCAATGGTACCGGGCCTGGCTGCTGCGGGGCACCGGGTGGTCTGCTGGCAGGATGGGAGAGAGATCCCCGGCCCTGCTGTTTCAAAAAACCAACGAAGGAGGCACCAGCCATGGAGAGCATCACCAGCCGCGCAAACGGGCTGTGTACCCATCTCCGGAAGCTGGCGGCCTCCTCCTCTTATCGCCGCCGCTGCGGGGAATTCCTGTGTGACAATCCCAAGCTGCTGGAGGAGGCCCTGCTGTGGGGCGGTGATTTGCACACGGTGGTGTGTACGCACCCGGAGACGCTGCCCGCCCTGCCGGAGGGCGTCCGAAGAGTGCAGGTGCCGGCGGATGTGATGAAATCCATCTCCCCCACGGAGATGCCCCAAGGGGTTTTGGCTGTGTGCGGCCTGCTCTCCCGGCCTCTGCCGGAAAAGCTGGAGGGGCGGCGCTACGTGGTGCTGGACGGAGTACAGGATCCCGGCAATGTGGGTACCATCCTCCGTACCGCCGACGCCTTCCATACTGATGGGCTCTTCCTGGTGAACGGCTGCGCAGATCTCTACAACCCCAAGACGGTCCGGGCCACCATGGGCGCGGTGTTCCGCTGCCCGGTGTGGTCCTGCAAACCGGAGGAGGTTCTGGAGCTGCTGGAGCGCAGCGGCCTTCCTTTGTACGGGGCCGCCCTGCGGGACGATACCGCAGACGTTCGGGACGTGGATTACCGCCGGTGTGCCGTGGCCATCGGCAGTGAGGGCCGTGGCCTCTCGGCCCAAATGCTCCAGGGCTGTACCCGGACGGTGCGCATTCCCATGAGTGCGCACTGCGAATCCCTGAACGCGGCGGCAGCCGCTGCAGTGCTGCTGTGGGAGGCTGCCCGGGGCGATTGAGAAGGGGGAATGTTCCGTGTCCGCGCTGAAATACTGGCTGTGGCTGACGGAGCTGCGGGGCCTGCGCAATCAGACCCGGCTGGCCCTGCTGCGCCATTTCGGCTCCCCGGAGGATATTTTTTACGCCGATGAGGGGGAGATCCTCCTGACGGAGGGGATCACCCGGGATCAGGCCTCCCTTCTGAAAGACCACAGTCTGGATGGGGCGGATCAGATCCTGGCAGAGTGCCAGCGCCTGGGCTATCAGATTCTCACGCTGCACGACGCTGCCTATCCCGGGCGGCTGGAAAACATTTATGACCCGCCCTGCGTCCTGTATGTACGGGGGCAGATGCCCGCCTTTGACGAGGAGTGCGCCGTGGCGGTGGTGGGCACCCGGGACTGCACGCCCTACGGTGTCTCGGTGGCGGAGAAGTTTGGCTACGGATTAGCCGCGGGCGGGGCCCTGGTGGTCAGCGGCCTGGCCCGGGGTATTGATTCCGCGGCTCTGAGAGGCGCGCTGCGGGCCGGGGGACGGACCGCGGCGGTGCTGGGCAATGGACTGGACGTGGTCTATCCCAAAGAAAACCGCTATCTTTATGAAGATGTGGCCGCCGCAGGAGCCCTGATTTCCGAGTATCCCCCTGGAACAGAGCCGTCCCGGGGACATTTCCCGGTGCGCAATCGCATCCTCTCGGGACTGTGTGCCGCCACGCTGGTGGTGGAAGCGCCGGAGCGCAGCGGCGCCCTCATCACCGCCAACACCGCCCTGGAACAGGGGCGGGACGTCTACGCGGTGCCCGGGCCCATTGATGCTCCTGCCAGCCGGGGGTGCAATCAGTTTATCCGGGAGGGCGGCGTCCTGGTGACGGAGCCCTGGGACATTCTGGAGGAGTATGTGGGCCGCTTTCCGGACAAGCTGCGTCAGGAGGGAGCCCGGAAGAAGCCGGAGGTCCTGGGTTACCAGGCCCGGCAGAAGGAGGAACCCCGGGCGGTGCCGCCCACCTTGGATCTGGCCAAGAGCGAAGTGGAACTGACGGATGACCAGATTACCCTGCTGCGGGCCATGGGGGAGGAGCCTGCCCTGGTGGACGACCTTATTGAGGTCACCGGCATTCCCACCCGGCGGGTGCTCTCGGCACTGACCATGCTGGAGATCGACAGCCTGGTGACCCAGCATCCCGGCAAACGGTATGCCCGGGCGGTGACGCTCAGCGGCCTTCCAGGGGAGCCGGAACAAAACGGTAAGGAATAATCGCGCCCTGCGGGGCGCTTGGAGGTAACTATGGCAAAACACAGCCTGGTCATCGTGGAGTCTCCCGCGAAGGCCAAGACCATCGGAAAGTATCTGGGCAAGGACTTTGAGGTCAAGGCCTGCATGGGCCACCTGCGGGATCTGCCCAAGAGCACCCTGGGCGTGGATCTGGAGCATGACTTCGAGCCGGTCTACAAGCCCATCAAGGGAAAAGAAGACATCATCAGCGATCTGAAGAAATCTGCCAAGGCGGCGGACATGGTATATCTTGCCACCGACCCGGATCGTGAGGGAGAGGCCATTTCCTGGCATTTGAAGCAGCTTTTGGATCTGCCTGACGAGAAGACCCGGCGGGTGACCTTCAACGAGATCACCAAGAAGGTGGTGCAGGAGAGCATCCGGGAGCCCCGGGATATCGACCAGGATCTGGTGGATGCCCAGCAGGCCCGCCGCATCCTGGATCGCATCGTGGGCTATGAGCTCAGCCCCCTGCTGTGGAAGAAGATCCGCCGGGGGCTCTCCGCCGGCCGGGTGCAGTCTGTGGCTACCCGCATGGTGGATGACCGGGACCGCGAGATCGAGGAGTTCCAGCCGGAGGAGTATTGGACGCTGGACGCCAACCTCCTGGGCAATGACGTCAAGAAGATCCCCTTTGCCGCCCGCTATCACGGGAAGAACGGCAAAAAGGCGGAACTCAAGTCCGCCTCCGAGGTGGACGCCGTGGTGCATGAGACGGAGAATGCCGCCTTTGTGGTGAAGTCCGTCAAGCGCACCGACAAGCAGCGCAGTCCCTCTCCGCCCTTTACCACCTCCACCATGCAGCAGGAGGCGTCCCGGAAGCTCTCCATGACACCCCGGCGCACCATGGCGATTGCCCAGCAGCTCTATGAGGGCGTGGACATCGAGGGGGAGGGAACCGTGGGCCTGATCACCTATATGCGTACCGACTCCCTGCGGATTTCTGAGGAGGCCCTGGCCTCCGTGAAGGAGTTTATCCTGGGCCGGTACGGAGCAGCCTACTATCCCCCTCAGACCCACCGCTACAAGGCCAAGGCCAATGCCCAGGATGCCCACGAGGCTATCCGCCCCAGCAATGTCAACTGGACGCCGGAGATGCTGAAAAAGGATCTCACCGGCGAGCAGTACCGCCTCTACCGGCTGATTTGGAGCCGGTATGTGGCCTGCCAGATGGCCAACGCCGTCTACGACAGTGTGGCGGTGGAAATTGAGGCCAACGGCCACAGCTTCCGCTCCAGCTCCTCCAGCCTGAAATTCTCCGGCTACACCGCGGTGTACGAGGAGGGCAAGGACGAGGAGAAGGAGGAGAAGGCGTCCCCCCTGCCTGCTCTGCAGGAGGGGGAGACCCTGGCTCTCAAGGATTTTTCCCGAGACCAGCACTTCACCCAGCCCCCCGCCCACTATACCGATGCCTCCCTCATCCGGGCCATGGAAGAGCAGGGCATCGGCCGCCCCTCCACCTATGCGCCCACGGTGTCCACCATCCTGGACCGGGAGTACGTGGTAAAAGAGGGCAAGTACCTGCACATCACCAATCTGGGCCGGGTGGTGACAGCCCTGATGAAAGAGCGCTTCAGCGACATTGCGGATCTGAAATTTACCGCCAATATGGAGCAGAAGCTGGACGCCGTGGAAGAGGGAAGGCAGCCCTGGCGTGAGGTCCTGCGGGACTTCTACGGGGAGTTTGACCAGGATCTTAAGCAGGCGGAAAAGGACCTGGAGGGCGTGCGTATCAAAGTGCCCGACGAGGTCAGCGAGGAGATCTGCCCGGAATGCGGGCGCAATCTTGTGGTCAAGTCCGGCCGCTTCGGCCGCTTCCTGGCCTGCCCGGGATATCCCAAGTGCAATTTCACCATGCCTCTGGTGGTGGAGATGCCGGGGCGCTGTCCCAAGTGCGGCGGACGCCTTTTGAAGCGCACTGGCACCAGCAAAAAGACCAACAAGCAGTACACCTATTACTGCTGTGAGCATTTGAACAGCAAGGACGAGGCCGCCAAGTGCGACTTCATGACCTGGGACGTGCCGGTGAAGGACGACTGTCCCGTGTGCGGCCAGACCATGTTCAAAAAGTCCGGCCGGGGCTTCAAGCGTCCCTTCTGCATCAATCCCGCCTGCAGCAACTTCCTGCCGGAGGAGAAACGGGGTTACCCCAAGAAAAAGACCGAGGGAGAGGCTCCGGCAGCGGAGACGGCGGAGACTGAGGAAAAGGCACCTGCCAAGAAGACGGTGAAGTCCACAGCCAAGAAAACCACGGCAACCAAGAAAACAGCCGCCAAGTCCACGGCAAAAAAGACTGCCGCCAAAACGACGGGAACCAAGACCACCACGGCCAAAAAGGCCACAGTGAAAAAGACGACTTCCAAGAAGACTGCCGAAAATCAGGCGGAGTGATGCCATGACGCGGCGGGAGGGATCAAAGAGATATGGATATGAATGTAACAGTGATCGGGGCGGGGCTGGCCGGCAGCGAGTGTGCCTGGCAGCTGGCCCAGCGGGGCGTCCATGTGACGCTCCTGGAAATGAAGCCCCTTAAGCGTACCCCCGCCCATGTAACGAATCAGTTTGCGGAGCTGTGCTGCTCCAACTCCCTGCGCTCCGACCAGCTGGAAAACGCGGTGGGCCTCTTGAAAGAGGAGATGCGGCGCCTGGGCTCGTTGATCCTCTCTTGTGCCGATGCCACCCGAGTGGAGGCCGGCGGTGCCCTGGCGGTGGATCGGGAGGGCTTTGCCGCCCTGGTAACGGAGCGGATCCGCTCCCATCCCAACATCACCGTGGAGGCCCGGGAGGTCACAGAGATCCCGGAGGGGGAGGTAGTCATCGCCTCCGGCCCCCTGACCTCTGACACTCTGGCGCAGCGGCTGCAGACACTGCTGGGGGAGGAGAGCGCCCTGCACTTTTTCGACGCGGCGGCACCGTTGGTGTCCGCCGAGAGCGTGGATATGGACAAGGCCTGGTTTGGCTCCCGGTACGACCGGGGGACTGCAGATTATGTCAACTGCCCCATGACGGAGGAGGAGTACGATGCCTTCTGGCAGGCCCTCACCACCGCCCAGGAGGCGGAGGTCCACGGCTTTGAGGACAAGATGGTCTTTGAGGGCTGCATGCCGGTGGAGGTCATGGCCCGCCGGGGACATGATACCTTGTGCTATGGGCCCTTGAAGCCCCGGGGACTGAAAGATCCCCGCACCGGGAAGGAGCCCTATGCCGTGGTGCAGCTGCGGCGGGACAACGCCGAGGGAAGCGTCTACAACCTGGTGGGCTTCCAGACCCATCTGCGCTTTCCGGAGCAGCGGCGGGTGTTTTCCATGATCCCCGCCCTTCATGATGCGGAGTTTCTGCGCTACGGCGTCATGCACCGCAACACGTTCCTGAATTCCCCCCAGCTGCTGGACCGGTATTACCGGCTTAAAAGCGAGCCCCGGATCTCCTTTGCCGGACAGATGACCGGCGTGGAGGGGTATGTGGAATCCGCCGCTTCCGGCTTTTTGGTGGGGGTGGAGACTGCCCGGCGGCTGCAGGGCCTTCCGCCGGTGGATTTTCCCCTGGAGACGGCCATCGGTGCCCTGGGGCTGTACATTTCCAATCAGTCTATTGCGGCGTTCCAGCCCATGAACATCAATTTCGGCATCATGCCGCCCCTGGACCATCGGGTCAAGGGCAAGCGCAACAAGAACGCGGAACTGTCGGCGCGGTCCCTGGCCATTATTGAGGAACTGAAAGCGGAGGTATGTCCATGAAGATCATTGTAGACGCTATGGGCGGGGACAACGCCCCCCTGGAGATCGTGCGTGGAGCGCTGGATGCCCACCGGACCCACGGTGTGGATATTTTGCTGGTGGGAAGGGCCGGAGAGGTGCTCCGGGCCCTGGAGGAGTGCGGGGAGAAGACCCTGCCCGCAGGCGTGGAGATCAAGGACGCCGCGGAAGTGGTGGAGATCGCCGATGATCCTGCCACTGCATTTAAAATGAAGCCCAATTCCTCCCTGACGGTGGGACTCAAGCTCCTGCGGGACGGGGTGGGCGACGCCTTCGTCTCCGCCGGATCCACCGGTGCCATCCTGGCGGGAGCCACCCTGGTGGCCAAGCGCATCCGGGGCATCCGCCGGGCTGCCATGGGCCCCAGCGTCCCCGTGCTGGGGGGACAGGCCATCTTGTGCGATTGCGGCGCCAACGCCGAGTGCACGGCGGAGTATCTGCTGCAGTTTGCGTTCCTGGGCAGCTTCTACGCTCAGAAGGTGTGCGGTGTGGAGAATCCCCGTGTGGGTCTTTTGAACATCGGCGCCGAGGAGGAAAAGGGCGATGCCCTGCGCCATGAGGCCTACGCCCTGCTGAAAGAGGCAGGGGAGGCGGGCCGGCTGAACTTTGTGGGCAATGTGGAGGCCAACGATGCCATGCTGGGCGCCGTGGACGTCATTGTCACCGACGGTTTCACCGGCAATGTCCTGCTCAAATCCATGGAGGGTGTGGGAAAGTTCTTGTTGACGGAGCTCAAGAGCGTGTTCCTGACCAACACCCGCACCAAGATCGCGGCAGGGCTGGTGAAAGGGGACTTGGCGGGGCTGAAAAAGCAGATGGATCCCGGCGAGGTGGGCGGTACGCCCTTCCTGGGGATCACCAAGCCTGTCATCAAGGCTCATGGCTCCTCCAACGCCCGGGCCATCTCCAACGCCATCCTCCGGGCCAAGGAATATGCCCAGAGCGGCTTCATCGGAGAGATCGAGGCCAACATCGAACACATGCGGGTGCAGACCCGGGTGGAAAAAAGCTGATTCCCCCCTTGACAGCGGCGCGGCATATGCCGTATGATTACCCCAGCAAGGATGACCATAATTCCTAAGGAGTGAACAGCATGTCAGTGGAAGATATTTTTCAAACGATGAGAGAGCTGGTTGCCGAGCAGTTTTCCCTGGAGCCGGAAGAAGTCTCCATGGAGACCTCTTTTGAGGATGATCTGGGAGCGGATTCTGTGGACGTGGTGGAGCTGGTCATGGCCATGGAAGAGGAGTTCGAACTGGGCGTGACCCAGGAAGAGGATCTCAAGGGCCTGAAGACTGTCGGCGACGTGGTGAACTATGTCGCGGGCAAGGTGAATAAGTAATCTTATGACACGGAAAAGCCCCGCTCCGGCGGGGCTTCCTTATGGAGAGGACCGCCATGCAGGAACTGGAGAAAAAACTGAATTATACGTTCCGGGATCCGTCGCTGCTCAGCGAGGCGCTGTGCCACAGCTCCTACGCCAACGAGCACCGTTCCGCCCACTTGAACAGCAACGAGCGGCTGGAGTTTCTGGGAGATTCCGTACTGGGCTTCGTGACGGCGGAGTTTCTCTTTATCCACCATCCGGATCTGCCGGAGGGAGATCTCACCCGGATTCGGGCGGCACTGGTATGTGAGCAGAGCCTCCATGAGGTGGCCCAGAAGCTGGATCTGGGGAGCTATCTGAAGCTGGGCCGGGGCGAGGAGGCCGGAGGCGGCCGCCACCGCACCTCCATCCTGGCGGATGCAACAGAGGCGGTCTTCGCCGCCGTGTACCTGGACGGCGGCATTGGGGCGGCCTCTGCGCTGATCCACCGGCTGCTGCTGGACGCAGAGCGGGAGGAGGCCGTGGAGGAGCGGCGCCGGGACTACAAGACCGCCCTGCAGGAGCTGGTGCAGCGGCAGGCGGATCAGGTGCTCACCTACCGGATGGCAGGGGAGCAGGGCCCGGATCACGACAAGACCTTCCTGGCGGAGGTGCTGCTCAACGGCACCCCGGTGGGAACCGGTTCCGGACACAGCAAGAAAGAGGCTGAGCAGGCCGCCGCCAAGGCGGCGCTGACGGCCATGGGCGCGGAGTAAGCGCCGGAGAAAACCCATCAGGGGGAGGGGAGCCCGCCGGGCGCCCCTCCCTCCCTTTGTCCCGGCGGCACGGCGGAAATATGACTGGAATTTGCCCTGCTGGCATGGTATACTATCTCAATATGGAGTGAGGGGGGTTCCCTCCCGCCGGCGGCGGCCCGGAGGCTGCGCCGGAAGCAGGTCTGGTTGGGCCTGCCGGTTACATAAGATCTTACCGTCAACAAGCGTACCACTTGGATAAATCGTGAAGGAGAGTGAGCCGATTGTCGCTTTTATCTGCCATCCTGCTGGGCCTGATTCAGGGCGTAGCGGAGTTTTTGCCCATTTCCAGCTCCGGCCATCTGGCCATTGCGGAGCATCTGCTGTCCACGGGTTCCATCGATGTGCCGAATTTTTACGATGTGCTGCTGCACCTGGGCACCCTCATCGCCGTGTTTGTTGCCTACTGGCAGGATATCCGGGAGATGGTGGTGGAGTTTTTCTCCGGGGTCCGGGATCTGGCCCATGGAACCACCCCCAATCCCGTGCCCCCTGCCCGGCGTCTGATTCTGCTGATCATCGTGGGCACGCTGCCCCTCTTTGCGGTGCTGCCGGTGAAAGATCTGGTGGAGGGCCTGAGTGATAATCTCTACTTCGTGGCAGGCGCCCTGGTGTTTACCGGACTGCTGCTCTTTGCCAGCGACCGGGTCCGTAAAGGCCGCAAGACGGAGAAGAACGCCACGCTGGTGGATGTGCTGCTGGTGGGCGTTGGGCAGGCCATCGCCACCTGTCCCGGCATCTCCCGTTCCGGCACCACCATCACCGCCGGGTGCTTTGTGGGCTTTGAGCGGAAATTTGCCGTGCGGTTTTCCTTCCTGCTGTCCATCCCCGCCATCCTGGGGGCCAATATCCTCAGCTTGAAGGATGCTCTGGAGGGTGAGATCATCTGGGCCGACGTGCCGGTTTATCTGGTGGGTGTGGTCGTGGCGGCAGTGGTGGGGTATCTTTGCATCCGCCTGCTGCGGATGATCGCCAACAAGGGCCGTTTCGGCTGGTTTGCCTATTACTGCTGGGCCGCCGGCGCGCTGACCCTGGTGCTGGCCGTGATGGGCAAGTGATGGGTCAAAACAATCCAGGAAAGGGGGGAGGTTGACCATGGCATCCTCCGCACAAAAGAAGACCACCACAACCAGAAAAAGCACCGCATCCAAAAGCACAACCCGGGGGAAAAAGCGCACGCCGCCTCCTCCGCCCAAGCAGCCAGTGCGCCGGGAGGTTTGGGGAATCGTGCTGCTGGTGCTGGCACTGTGTGTGTTTGTCAGCTACTGCGGCATCTCCGCCATTTTCATTGACTGGTTTGCGGCGCTGCTCAAGGGCCTTTTCGGCTATGGCTACTGGCTGGCATGCCCGGCCTTGGTGCTCTCGGCGCTGATTTTGCTCTTCCACAAGGGCCGCCCTGTGGTGCTGCGGGTGACCTGTGCTCTGCTGACACCCCTGCTGCTGGGCAGCATCCTCCACATGATTTTGTGTAAGGTGGAATTTGAATCCTCTCTGGGAATTTTGAAGAACCTCTGGGCCACCGGGCAGAGTCTTACCTCCGGCGGCGCCGTTTCCGGCTCCCTGGCGGTGGGCTTTGTGGCGGTGTTCTCTCAGTACGCTTCTTTGCCCATTTTTATCCTGCTGCTGGTGATTGCCCTGATGATCGCCTTGCGGCTGACTCCGGCAGTCCTGTGGGAAAAGCTGCGGGAGCGGCCTCAGTATGAGCCGGAACCGGAAGAGGAGCCGGTCAAGACCCCGCCTGTCCGGGCGGCGGCTCCGGAGCCGGTGCGGATGAGTGCACCGGAGCGCAGCAGACCCCAGATCGATTTCCCGTTGGACGATGTCCCCGCCCGGGCGGAGAAAGCTCCGGCGGAGCCGGAGGAGAAGGAGGGGCGTTTCACCGGCTTCTTCCGACACAAGTCCGACCGGCAGAAGACGCCGGATCAGGTACTCTCCGGGGAGGAGAGTGCCAAGACCGAAGAGGCGGCATCTTCCCAGCCGGTTCGTACCTGCCATTCCGGAGATGGCCCCCCAGACCGGAACGAAGCCTGCTCCGGTACCCATGACGGCAGAACCTGCTGTGGAACCTGCGGCCCCCACTGCCTCCGGCGGCTCCGGCAAAAAGGCTGCGGCGGCAGAGCTGGCGGCGGCCACCGCTCAGGTCAGCGCGGAGATCGAAGAGAAGCTCTCCGCCGAGGGGGAGACGTACCGCTTTCCGCCCATTACCCTGCTCCATGAGAACACCGGGGGCAACATCTCCGCCGCCGGGGCGGAGCTGCGCAACAATTCCCGCCGCCTGGCGGAGACCCTTACCAGCTTCGGCGTGGACGCTACTGCCGGCGATGTGGTTCACGGGCCCTCCGTCACCCGGTATGAGTTTGTGCTGGAGCAGGGCGTCAAGCTCTCCAAGATCACCAACCTGGCGGATGACATTGCGCTGGCTCTGGGCGCCACCGGCGTCCGGATCGCCCCCATTCCCGACAAGATCTCTGTGGTGGGCATCGAGGTGCCCAACAAGTCTGTGACGCCGGTGCTGATCCGGGATGTCATCGAGTCCCGGGAGTTTACGGAGCACAAGTCTAAGACCGCCTTTGCCCTGGGCCGGGACATCGGCGGCCGGAACATCGTGGGCGACATTGAAAAGCTGCCCCATGTGCTGATCGCCGGTACCACCGGTTCCGGTAAATCCGTGTGTACCAACTCCCTCATCATCAGCCTGCTCTATAAGTCCACCCCTGATGAGGTGCGCTTTATCATGGTGGATCCCAAAATGGTGGAGCTGGCCCCCTACAACGGCATCCCCCATCTGCTGATCCCGGTGGTGACGGATCCCAAGAAGGCCGCCGGTGCCCTGCAGTGGGCGGTGTTTGAGATGATGAAGCGCTACAAGACCTTCTCCGAATGCGGTGTCAAGAAGCTGGAGGAGTACAATAAGCTGGCCCAGGCCACGGAGGGGCTGGAGACCATGCCCAGCGTGGTGGTGGTCATTGACGAGCTGGCAGATCTGATGCTGGTGGCGGCCAAGGAGGTGGAGGAATCCATCTGCCGGGTGGCCCAGATGGGCCGTGCCGCCGGTATGCACCTGGTGATCGCCACCCAGCGGCCCTCCGCCGACGTCATCACCGGCCTTATGAAGGCCAACATCCCCAGCCGTATCGCCTTTGCGGTGGCCTCCTCTCTGGAGTCCCGCATCATCCTGGACACCACCGGCGCGGAAAAGCTGGTGGGCAAGGGCGACATGCTCTACGCCCCCCTGGGGGCCGGAAAGCCCACCCGGGTGCAGGGCTGCTTCATCACCCCCGAGGAGATCGACCAGGTGGTGACCTTTGTCAAGCAGACCGGTGAGGCCCAGTACTCCGACGAGGTCATGGCCAAGATCGAGGAGTCCATGCAGGAGCGGGAGAAGGGCGGAAAGTCCGCCCCCGCCGCCGACAGCGGCGCCGCAGAGGACTCCGACGAACTGCTGCCCGCTGCCGTGGATGTGGTGCTGGAGACGGGACAGGCCTCTGTTTCCATGCTGCAGCGGCGGCTGAAGCTGGGCTATTCCCGGGCCGCCCGCCTGGTGGACCAGATGGAGGAGCGGGGAATTGTGGGCCCCTTCGAGGGCTCCAAGCCCCGGCAGCTGCTCATCACCAAAGCCCAGTGGCAGGAGATGCAGCTGGGCGGCGCATCTGCGGGTACCCAGGAGGACGAACCTCCCTTCCCAGTGGAAGAGGAATGAGGCTGTGTCTTGACAAATCCGCGGAAAGACGTATAATGAAACAATAAAAGCGATGACAAAGCCAACTCTGTGAAACCGGCTTTCAGCGAGAGGGAACTGGTGCAAGCCCTCAGCCCACGCCGCAGAGCAGCCACTTTGGAGCGGCCCGCGAGGAGCGGGACGGATCATCTCCGTTACCGGATGACATGAGATGCCTCTTTCAATGGAGGGGGGCAGATCAGGGTGGTACCGTGGAAGTATTTTCGCCCCTGACAGTTGTCAGGGGCGATTTTTTTATCCAGATCAGACATGTTTCCCCGGCTAATCTTGAAAAATCAGGACCAAGGAGGTCATTTCCATGAAATTTTCCAGTAAGATCCAGGCCTGCGAGCTCTCTCCCATCCGGAAATTCCATCCCTATGTGCTGGCGGCGGAGGCCAAGGGCCGCAAGGTTCATCACCTGAACATCGGTCAGCCGGATATCGAGACGCCCAAGGCGTTTTTTGATGCGGTGAGCAACTTCGGAAAGGCTGTTTTGGAGTATGCTCCTTCCACCGGCGTGGAGTGCTATCTGGAGGCAGTGCGGGATTACTATACCAATCTGGGCTTCCCCATCACCTGCGACGATATCATGGCCACCCACGGCGGCAGCGAGGCGTTGGAGATCATCATGTCCTGCATCCTGGAGGACGGGGACGAGATCCTAATCCCGGAGCCCTTCTATCCCAATTACTCCACCTTCGTGGAGATCACCGGTGCCTCCATCCGGCCCATTCCCACGGATCCGGAAAAGGGATACCGCTATGCCACCCGGGAGCAGATTGAGCCTCTCATCAATGCCCACACCCGGGCTATTCTGGTGACCAACCCCGGCAACCCCACCGGCGTGGTGCTCAACCACCAGGAGATGCGCCTGCTGGCGGACATTGCCAAGGAGCACGGGATCTTCCTCATCAGTGACGAGGTGTATCGTGAGATCGTCTACACCGGCGAAAAACTCAGCTCCATGCTGGAGTTCCAGGATGCCGCGGAAAATGTGATCGTGGTGGACTCCGTGTCCAAGCGCTTTTCCTCCTGCGGTGCCCGGGTGGGTGCCCTCATCTCCCGCAACCAGGAGCTGATGGCCCAGGCCATGAAGATCTGCCAGGGCCGTCTGTGCGCCGCCACGCTGGATCAGGTGGGCGCCGCCGCCATGTACCGGGAGCTGCCGGCAGAGTATTACACCTCCGTCCGGGAGGAGTACCAGCGCCGCCGGGACACGGTGGTGGAGAGCCTTTCCAAGATTCCCGGTATCCGCTTCAGCCATCCGGACGGGGCCTTCTACGTGATGGCCACGCTACCGGTGGACGATGCGGAGAAGTTGCAGTACTTCCTGCTGGAGGAGTTCGAGGATCACGGCGAAACCGTCATGTACACCCCGGCGGAGTCCTTCTACGCTACTCCCGGCAAGGGCCGCAACGAGATCCGCATCGCCTACGTCACCAATCCCCCGGAGCTCTCCCGCTCCATTGAACTGCTGGGCCTGGGCATTGCCGCCTATAACGCCCGGGGAGAGAAGGCATGATCCGCCATATCGTCATGTGGAAGTTCCGGCCCGGTACGGAGACGGAGCAGAAACAGTTTCTGGACGGTCTGCGGAGCTTGCAGGGGGTGATCCCCCAGCTGCTGCGCAGCGAGGTGGCAGTCAACGTAGGGGAGGGCAATTACGATGCCGTCCTGGTCAGCGAGTTCCGGGATCTGGAGGCCCTGGAGGCCTACAAAAACGACCCCCGGCACAAGGCGGTGTCCGCCCTGTGTAAGTCCATCCGCACGGACCGGGTGGCAGTGGACTACGAGTTTTGAAAAAAGGAGCCTGAGACAGTTGGCTGTCTCAGGCTCCTTTTGGATATCAGGTTATAGGCCGTTCCACAGGCATTGGGTGAGATCCGCCCTGCCGTCTGGCCCGAAAGGGACGCCTTCCGCTTCCAGCAGAGCCCGCTGGGTGCCGGGAGCCAGCGTGTCAAAGGCCGCTTTGGTGCCGCCCAAGCGATCCACTACCCGGTGGCAGGGCACCGATGGGTCGGTACAGGCGGCCATGGCATAACCCACCGTCCGGGCACAACGGGGCATCCCCGCCAGGCGGGCGATCTGACCGTAAGTGGCGACTTTTCCCACAGGGATGCGGCGCACCACCGCGTAAAAGGCGGCAAAGACCGGCCCGCTCATTTCTCCCGCACCTCATAGAGGTCCGTCCGCCGGGCGGAGAGAATGGGCAGCTGGGCCCGAACGGCTTCCAGCCGCCCCATATCCAGATCCGCGTAGAGAATGGCCTCTTCTGCTCCCGCCCGGCAGAGCACGGTGCCCCAGGGATCCACCGCCAGGGAGTTTCCATAGGCAACGTAGGAGGCCGTCTCGTCCCGGGCGGGGGAGACTCCTACGGTGAAGCACTGGTTGTCCACCGCCCGCTGGCGGAAGAGCAGCTCCCAGTGGGCGGGGCCGGTGGTCATGTTGAAGGCTGCCGGGACGAAGAGTACCTTGGCACCCCGCAGACACATGCACCGGGCCAGCTCCTCAAAGCGCAGGTCAAAGCAGATGCAAAGACCGCAGGTGCCGAATTCCGTCTCAAAGGTGGTGATTGCATTTCCCGGGGAAAGAGTGTCGGATTCCATGAACCGCTGGCCGCCTGCTACATTGATGTCGAAAAGGTGGACTTTCCGGTGTTTGGCCAGCAGCTCCCCCTTCCGGCCGTAGACATAGCTGGTATTGTAGACCTTGTCCCCTTCCAGCTCCGGGATGGAGCCGCCCACAATGTAGAGCCCCAGTTCCCCTGCCAGGGCGGAGAGGGCCTGCTGAGCGGGGCCTCCCGCCTCCTCGCCGTAGGCGCGAAAGCAGCTGTTCTCATAGGGGCAGCAGAACATCTCCGGCAGCACAGCAACATCGGCGCCGTTGCATGCTGCCTTTCGGATGGCGCGGCAGGCGTAGGAGATGTTTTCCTGTTTGTCCGGTGTAACAGGCATTTGAATGAGTGCAACGCGCATAGGAGAGCCTCCTTCTTAAACATATTCCCGCAGCACCAGTTCGGTGGTGCCGCCGTCAGGGGAGAGGATCAGTCGTTTCACCCAGGGGTGGCGGGCATAAGTCCGTCCCAGAAAGTCCCGCAGGGCTGTCCCGGCATGGCAGCCGTGGATCAGACGCAGCCAGTAGGTACTGCTCCCCGCCCGGCGCAGCAGGGCATCCACGGTGATCCGGGCCTGATAGGTGGTTTTCCCGTGGAGATCTACGGTGATGACGCCGGGGGACATGGGCTCACTTCCTCTGTCAGGAGGCGGTGCGCCTCCCGGTGATTTGCCCATATTGTATCACGGGACAAAGTGTGTTACAATGCGGAAAAAGCAAGGAGGGATCGGATATGGCGGTTTACACCCAGACCAAGACGTATCACACCAAGGCCCACATGGGCATGATCGACGTGACAGAGGATTTCCAGCGGGCGGTGACAGAGGCCTGCAAAACATGCGGCATCTCCGCAGGAACCGTCACCGGTTTCACCACCGGCGGCGTGGCGGGCCTGACGACGCTGGAGTTTGAGCCCGGCATGGTGAACCACGACCTCAAAGCGGCGCTGGATGTGTTCTCCCCCTATTTGGATGAGCAGGGGCATGTGGTGCCCTACTGGCACCACGAGACCTGGCACGATGATAACGGATCTTCCCACATCAAGGCGGCGCTGCTCTCCCCCTTTATCACGGTGCCCTTTGTAAACGGGCGGATCACCGTGGGCCCCTGGCAGAATCTGACGTTGGTGGAGTGCGATACCCGGGACCGGGTGCGGGATATCGTATTCCAGGTGATGGGAGAATAACTGCAAATCTCAGGAGACGGACAGCTGGCTGTCCGTCTCTTTGCATGTATAGAATGGCGCAATTTGGGGAAATAGATTGCAATTTGCACAAAGGTATGGTATGATGCTCACGCTGCCCTGGAGACTGTACCGGTTTAAAGGAATGCGGCTTTAAATACAAAAAACAGGACCTGCGGGTCCGGGGAGAAGAACATGGAAAACCAACTGGAAAAGAAATACGGCCTTGTGACCGCCGTGTGTATGGTGGTAGGCATCGTCATCGGCTCCGGCGTATTTTTCAAGGCGGAAACGGTTCTCAACAAGACCGGGGGCAATATGCCTCTGGGCATTTTGGCCTGGGCCATTGTGGGCGCCATCATGATCATCTGCTCTTATGTCTTTGCCATTATGGCCACCCGGTATGAAAAGGTCAACGGCCTGGTGGACTACGCGGAGGCCACGGTGGGCCGCCGATACGCCTACAACGTGGGCTGGTTCATGGCCACCCTCTATACACCGGCCCTGGTGTCCGTGCTCTCCTGGATCTCCGCCCGGTATTTCTGCGTGCTGCTGGGGTGGGACATCACCGGCGGTGCCTGCATGACCATAGCGGGCTTTCTCCTGTGCGCTGTCCACATGCTCAACGCTCTGGCTCCCCGGCTCTCCGGCAAGTTTCAGGTGTCCACTACCTTTATTAAGATGGTGCCCCTGGCACTGATGGCGGTGGTGGGAACCATCGTAGGCATCGGCAACGGACGTATGGCGGAGAACATTGCCACCATGACCACCGCTACCATTTCAACGGGGGAGGGCCTCATGGCCTCCACCGTGGCAGTGGCCTTTGCCTATGAGGGCTGGATCCTGGCCACTACCATCAACGCCGAGCTGAAGGATGCCAAGAAGAATCTGCCCCGGGCTCTGGTGATCGGATCCTTCATCGTGGTGGGAACGTATATTTTGTATTATATCGGCCTCAACGGTGCCGTCACCACGGAAGAACTGATGGCCAGCGGCGAGGCCGCCGCCAAGATGGCGTTCCAGCGGGTGTTCGGCCAGGCGGCGGGTACCGTGGTGTTCGTACTGATCGTGATCTCCTGCCTGGGGACGCTCAATGGCCTGACGCTCTCGTGCAGCCGGGGATTTTACGCCCTGGCAGTCCGGAACGAGGGCCCCTGCCCGGCGATGTTCAGCCGGGTGGATCCCGTCACCAACATGTCCACCAACTCTGCGGTGGCCAGCCTGGGCCTGTCCGCCTTCTGGCTGCTGTATTTCTACGGGGCCAATCTGGGGGGCGGCTGGTTCGGGCCCTTCTGCTTCGACTCCTCGGAGCTGCCCATCATCACCCTCTACGGCATGTACGTGCCCATGTTCATCCAGCTGATGCGCAAGGAGCGGGATCTGCCCGTTTTCAAGCGGTTTGTCATGCCGTGCCTGGGCCTTTGCGGCTGTGCTTTTATGGTATACGCCGCTTTTGCGGGCTATGGAATGACGGTGTGCTACTATCTGATCGTCTATGTGGTATTCATGGTGGTGGGGAATTTCTTCTATCACCAGCCTGCAGGAAAGAAAAAAATTTAAAACCCTATGATAAGCCTTGACTTCTGGGGGAAAATGGTGTATAGTGCCCCAATGTAAAAAGGGAGTAGCTGGCACAGTTTTGTGTACCCACGGCGTCAGTACGGGCATCTGCCCCGCTTAGGGTTGAAACGGCGAGACTTTTGCATCAATGCAGCGGCATTGGCGCGAAAGTCTCGCTTTTTGCGTCTGCCGGAAAGGGAGAGTTATCATGAAACAAGAAAAAGCGATTTGGCAAAAAAGCCGGATGGAGCTGTTCCGGGATCTGGACTGCTCTGAGGAGGGCCTGTCGGCCCAGGAGGCGGAGCGCCGTCAGAAGCAGTACGGCCCCAATGAGCTGCGCTCGGAGGATCAAAAGAGCACCTTGCGGATCTTCCTGGAGCAGTTTGCAGATTTCCTGGTGATCATCCTGATCCTGGCGGCGGTGGTTTCCGCATTGCTGGGAGACGTGGAGAGCACCATCGTCATTCTGGCGGTCATCACTATGAACGCCATCCTGGGCACGGTGCAGACCAAGAAGGCCGCCGCGTCCCTGGACAGCCTCAAACAGATGGCGGCGCCCACCGCCAAGGTGATCCGGGACGGCAAGACCATCCAGATCCCCGGCCGGGAGGTCACCGTGGGCGACGTGGTGGTGCTGGAGGCCGGCGACTCCGTCTGTGCCGACGGCCGGCTGCTGGAGTGCGCCAGCCTGAAGACCGCGGAGAGCGCCCTCACCGGCGAGAGCCTGCCGGTGGAAAAGGAGCTGGACGAGATCCCCGGAGACGCGCCCCTGGGCGACCGGAAGAACATGGTCTTCTCCGGCAGCTTCGTCACCTACGGTCGGGCCAAGTTCCTGGTGACGGCCATCGGCATGGATACGGAGATGGGCAAGATCGCTACGCTCCTGAAGAATACCCAGGAGAAGAAGACTCCCCTGCAGGTGAGCCTGGACCAGTTTGGCCGTAAACTCTCCATCGGCATCCTGGTGATCTGCGCCCTGCTGTTTTGCGTCAGCGTCTTTTTGCGGGGCGAGAACGTGATGAACGCCTTCCTCTTCGCCGTGGCCCTGGCCGTGGCCGCCATCCCCGAGGCGCTCAGCTCCATCGTCACCATCGTGCTCTCCTTCGGCACCCAGAAAATGGCCCGGGAGAACGCCATCATCCGCAAGCTCCAGGCAGTGGAGGGCCTGGGCAGCGTGTCTGTGATCTGCTCCGATAAGACGGGTACTCTGACCCAGAACAAGATGACCGTCAAGAAGCTCTACGCCGGCGGAAAGATCATCTCCGTGGAGGATGCGGATTTCAGCGATCCCGTCCAGGAGCCCCTGCTGCGTACAGCCCTGCTGTGCAGTGACGCTACCGTCAACGAATCCGGTGAGGTGGGTGATCCCACGGAGACCGCCCTGGTGCGCCTGGGTGAGAAATTCGGCTTTGACGAGGAAGATACCCGCCGGAAGTTCCCCCGCCTGACGGAGATCCCCTTTGACTCCGACCGCAAGCTCATGAGCACCGTCCATGAGTTCGCCGGCGGCTATACCATGGTTACCAAAGGCGCTGTGGACGTGCTGCTGGACCGGGCGGTGATCTCTCCTGCGGAGCGGACGGAGATCGAGGCCGCCAATGAGCAGTTTTCCAGCGAGGGATTGCGGGTCCTGGCCTTTGCCTGCCGTAAGGTGGACAGCGTGGCCGTCAGTCTGGAGGACGAGAACAATCTGGACTTCCTGGGCCTCATCGCCATGATGGACCCGCCCCGGGAGGAGTCCAAGGCGGCTGTGGCGGAGTGTATTGCCGCCGGCATCCGTCCCATCATGATCACCGGCGACCACAAGGTCACCGCCGCTGCCATCGCCAAGGAGATCGGGATTCTGACCCCCGGCACCGAGGCGGTGGAGGGCTCCGTCATCGAGTCCATGAGCGACGAGGAGCTGCGGGCGTTTGTTCCCAAGGTCAGCGTCTATGCC
>PPYF01370569.1_pt1 | contig 19635 bp, 19 predicted proteins | sample 1559871 | NCBI WGS metagenome assembly PPYF01 (sample SAMN08240021, study PRJNA423297) | Human gut metagenome, whole genome shotgun sequencing project. | reverse complement strand
CCGATGATGTAATCAATCGGCACAAAGATATCCTGACCACGGGTCGGCCCGTTCTGGAATGGAACGTTTAATGGGAAGTGGCGACGGCCAATTTCCACGCCCGGGGTGTTGGTTGGAATCAGCGCACAGGTGATGCCCAGTTCTTCCGCTCCGCCCAGCAGTTTGTCCGGGTCGGACAGCTTAAAGGCCAGGCCCAGTACGGTAGCGATTGGTGCCAGAGTGATATAACGTTTGTTCCAGGTCAGGCGCATGCCCAGAACCTGCTCGCCCTGCCATTCGCCCATACAGACGACGCCGGTATCCGGAATAGCGCCAGCATCTGAGCCGGCTTCTGGGCTGGTCAGCGCGAAGCATGGGATTTCCTGACCACGCGCCAGGCGCGGCAGATAATGATCTTTTTGTTCTTCAGTACCGTAATGTTGCAGCAGTTCGCCTGGGCCTAAAGAGTTCGGTACGCCGACGGTAATCGCCAGAATGCCCGAAACGCCGGACAGCTTTTGCAGGACGCGAGCCTGTGCATACGCGGAGAATTCCAGGCCGCCGTACTCTTTCTTAATGATCATCGCAAAGAAGCGGTGCTCTTTCAGATAGGCCCACAGCTCAGGCGGTAAATCAGCCATTTCGTGGGTGATCGCAAAGTCATTTGCCATACGGCAGGCTTCTTCAACCGGGCCGTCAATGAAGGCCTGTTCTTCCGCCGTCAACTGAGGACGCGGGTAGTTGTGCAGCTTTTTCCAGTCCGGGTTACCGCGGAACAGATCGCCTTCCCACCAGGTGGTACCGGCGTCAATCGCTTCTTTTTCAGTGCGTGACATCGGTGGCATCACTTTACTGAACATGCGGAAGACCGGTGCGGAGATCAGCGACTTACGCATTGGCGTAAAGTTGAACGGCACGAGAATGATGGCCAGCGGCACCAGCAGCCACAGATTCCACAGACCCGCAGCGCCAAGCGCGGCGGTCCAGGCCAGTAGAATTACGCTGCTGAGCGTTAAACTGACGCGGTGATAGAAGAGTACACCGAGTAAAGCAATGGTTAAAACAACACTCAAAATCATCATAGAGAAATGCCCCTGTCTTGTAGGAGGTCTGACCACTTGTGATGATATGGTTGTAGTTGATGTGATTTTAATTAGCAATGTGTTTACAAAATAATTACAACCTCGCTCACATTGTTGTCGCTTTTTAGCGCACCAAAAATCCAAACATCCGCGGATATAGAACGGCGCTCGCTTCTCTGTGCTAACGCTATCCGTTACACTAGCGATGACAATTTTATTAATGCTGAAGGATTATCCTCATGTACCAGGATCTTATTCGTAACGAACTGAATGAAGCGGCCGATACGCTGGCAAACTTCCTGAAAGACGAAGCCAATATCCACGCCATTCAGCGCGCAGCAGTCCTGCTGGCGGACAGCTTTAAAGCGGGCGGCAAAGTGCTTTCTTGCGGTAACGGCGGTTCACACTGTGACGCGATGCACTTTGCGGAAGAACTGACCGGTCGCTATCGTGAAAACCGTCCGGGTTACCCGGCGATTGCGATCTCCGACGTCAGCCATCTCTCCTGCGTGAGTAATGATTTCGGTTATGAATATGTTTTCTCTCGCTACGTTGAATCCGTCGGTCGTGCGGGTGACGTGCTGTTGGGCATCTCGACTTCAGGTAACTCTGCAAACGTTATCAAAGCGATTGAAGCAGCGCGCGCGCAGGGCATGAAAGTGATTACGCTGACCGGTAAAGATGGCGGCAAAATGGCGGGTTCTGCGGATATCGAAATTCGTGTACCGCACTTTGGCTATGCTGACCGTGTGCAGGAAATTCACATTAAAGTTATCCATATCCTGATCATGCTTATCGAAAAAGAGATGGTTAAGGCATAAGTTTCACGGGGCTTCGGCCCCGATTGCTGTGGGGGTGTGATATGTGCGAATTGCTCGGGATGAGCGCCAATGTGCCAACCGATATTTGCTTCAGTTTTACCGGGCTGGTCCAGCGCGGTGGGGGCACCGGGCCGCATAAAGACGGCTGGGGAATTACCTTCTACGAAGGCAAGGGCTGTCGCACGTTTAAAGATCCGCAGCCGAGCTATCAATCACCCATCGCCAAACTGGTGCAGGATTACCCGATAAAATCCTGCTCGGTGATTGCGCATATCCGCCAGGCCAATCGCGGCATGGTGGCGCTGGAAAATACCCATCCGTTTACCCGCGAGCTGTGGGGACGCAACTGGACCTACGCGCACAATGGCCAACTCACCGGCTACAAATCTCTGGAGACGGGGCAGTTTCGCCCTGTGGGGGAAACGGACAGTGAGAAAGCGTTCTGCTGGCTGCTGCATAAACTGACGCAGCGCTACCCGCGCACGCCCGGCAATATGCAGGCGGTGTTTAAATACATTGCTTCACTGGCTGGCGAACTACGTGAGAAGGGCGTGTTCAATATGCTGCTGTCGGACGGGCGCTATGTGATGGCGTTCTGCTCGACCAACCTGTATTGGATCACCCGTCGCGCGCCGTTTGGCGTGGCTACGCTTCTGGATCAGGATGTTGAGATTGATTTTCAGAAGGAAACGACCGCCAACGATGTGGTGACGGTCATAGCGACGCAGCCGCTGACGGGGAATGAAACCTGGCACAAGATTATGCCAGGCGAATGGCGCTTATTTTGCCTCGGAGAGCGTATAGTTTGACGCCAGCTGCGGCTGAACAACTTCGTGGCTGAGCGGCTTGCTCACCACATAACGCCCGTCGACCACCGAAACCATCGGCGGACGGTGGGTCTGCTGGAAGTAGTCGTAGCCCGGTTTTAGCTGTTGCCAGAAATCATTGTAGTACGAGTATTTGTGGCGCTGCATGTTGGCATCCGTCATACGGAATGGATAGATGCTGACCTGCACGCCAGATTGCCCGAAGACCAGGGCTGCAGTGACAAACTGGAAGATTTCGTCAATGCCGGAGTCGGTCATGGCGTAGCAGCCAACCGAAACGCAGGCACCGTGAATCATCAGATATTTCCCTTCATAGCCGTGCGCGCGGTCATAGGCGTTCGGGAAACCGATATTAATCGCTTTATAGAAGCGGCTATCGGGTTTCAACTGGCTGCGCTGTACCGAATAAAACCCTTCAGGACTTTTAAAATCGCCCTGGCGCTGTTTTGGCCCCAGACCACCGGAGTAGTTGCAGATTTTGTAGCTATCAAGGAGCTGGTAGGTTTCACCCATTTTGACGAAAAGATCGAGCGTGCGCTCTTCTTTGAAGATCTGGATATAAACCGGGGAGCCCATCATTTGCTGCTTATATTCTTTGCTAACGGGCGTCGTCGGACTGTTGCTGCTCAGGAGCCCAGCAAACGAAACGCACGGCATTAAAAGCATCGCAATAAATAATGCGATTTTGCGCATACTACATGTTCCTTGATAAAAAATAACAACACGCCAGGAGAGGCCATAGAGAGAAAAAGCAGATAAATCTGTTTTTGTGCGCTCACCTTAGCACCACCGCATTTTTTCGCAAGAGGGGCGTTTGGCGTTTACAATTTCCTATTGCATTCCCACCAGAACCCGGTGCGTTGTGCTGCATGGTGGCTCATTCGCTCTCGTAATAAAGAGTGTAGGATAAGCTGATGATTCACTAGCTATCTTTGTCTGAATCAATAGAACTTTGCGCATTGGCTCGCAATTTAGCGGGCTGAAAAGCGGAACTGCTGCATCGCGGAAGGAGAAAATGGTAAACTTTAGTTACGTAATCATTCGCCCAGAAAATGGAATGCGCGGATGAATAGCGGAGTAATTCTCAAATACAGTGTAAGAAAGGATGCTTCAGTCCCTCGTTTTACCCAATTAGGGGATGCCATTGGGTTTCCGGTGTAATTCCTTTCTTTTGTCTCGTTAACCAAAACGCTGACCTCAACGCTTTGTTGACGTCGTCGTTAACGGATACCTGCGAACAGTATGATTAAAATAACCAAAGGCCTCGATTTGCCTATTGCTGGCCTGCCCGATCAGCAACGTATTGATGACGTCACGGTCAGCCGTGTGGCGATCGTTGGCGAAGAATATGTGGGGTTGCGCCCTTCCATGGCGGTAAAAGAAGGTGACCGGGTCATTAAAGGGCAACTGCTTTTTGAAGATAAAAAAATTCCCGGCGTCCGTTTTACTTCCCCGGCCTGTGGCACGGTAAGTGCAATACACCGCGGCGAGCGACGAGTATTGCAGTCGGTGGTGATTGATATCGACGGCGATGAATCCGTGGCGTTCACCCGCTATGCCGCCGATGAACTGGCAACGTTGCCGCGCGATACGGTGGCCTCACAGCTGATTGAGTCTGGCCTCTGGACGGCGATGCGTACCCGTCCTTTCAGTAAAACGCCTACGCCGGGGACAGAGCCGGTGGCCATCTTCGTCACCGCAATGGATACCAATCCTCTGGCCGCCGATCCGCAGCCGATTATCCTTGCTCAGCGCGAAGCCTTTAATGCCGGTTTAACCCTGCTGACGCGCCTGACCGACGGTAAAGTCCACGTCTGCCAGCACAGCGGCGGCAAGCTGGGTGGTCACCCGCAGGGACAGGTGACGTTTAACCAATTCACCGGCCCGCATCCGGCGGGATTAGTCGGCACGCATATTCACTTCCTCGAGCCGGTCAGTCTGAATAAGCAGGTTTGGCACCTTAACTACCAGGACGTTATCGCCATTGGCAAACTGTTCCTCGACGGTGTGCTATGGACGGAGCGGGTAATTGCGCTCGGTGGCCCGCAGGTGAAACATCCTCGTCTGGTGCGCACCCGCCTGGGCGCGGATCTTAACGCGCTGCTGGTGGATGAGCTGGTTGCGGGTGAAAACCGCGTCCTTTCCGGCTCCGTGCTGAACGGCACTCAGGCCACTGGGCCGCATGCGTTCCTCGGACGCTTCCACTTGCAGGTCAGCGTGCTGAAAGAAGGGCGTGAAAAAGAGCTGCTTGGTTGGGTTGCGCCGGGCCGGGATAAGTTCTCCATTACGCGTACCACGCTGGGCCACTTCCTCAAGTACAAGCTTTTCAATTTCTCGACGGATACCCACGGCGGCGAGCGCGCCATGGTGCCTATTGGCAGCTATGAGCGCGTCATGCCGCTGGATATTTTGCCAACCGTGCTGCTGCGCGACCTGCTGGCGGGTGACACCGACAGCGCTCAGGCGCTGGGGTGCCTGGAGCTGGACGAAGAAGATTTGGCGCTGTGCACCTATGTCTGTCCAGGAAAATACGAATACGGTCCGGTGTTGCGCCGCGTATTAACGCAAATTGAGCAGGAAGGCTAAGTGATGGGCTTAAAACAGCTACTGGAAAAAGTTGAGCCGCACTTCACGCAGGGCGGCAAGCTGGAAAAATATTACCCGCTGTTTGAAGCGACGGCGACGTTGCTTTATACACCGGGCCATGTCACCAAAGGTGCGGCGCACGTCCGTGACGCTATCGACCTTAAGCGTATGATGATCCTCGTCTGGTTCGCCGTGTTCCCCGCGATGTTCTGGGGGATGTACAACGTGGGGCTACAAACTCTTCCCGCGCTGCACAAACTGTACGGTGCGGAACAACTGCAGCAGGTCATTGCCAGCAATTGGCACTACAACGTAGCGCAGGCGCTGGGCGTCAGCTTCGCCCCCGATGCCGGTTGGATCAGCATGATGATGCTGGGCGCGGTGTTCTTCGTGCCTATTTACGCGACCGTGTTTCTGGTTGGTGGTTTTTGGGAAGTTCTGTTCTCTATTGTTCGTAAACATGAGATTAACGAAGGTTTTTTTGTCACTTCGATTCTCTTCGCGCTGATTGTCCCGCCGACGATGCCGCTGTGGCAGGCGGCGTTGGGTATCTCCTTCGGCGTGGTGATTGCGAAAGAGATTTTCGGTGGCACAGGGCGCAACTTCTTGAACCCGGCGCTGGCGGGGCGTGCGTTCCTGTTCTTTGCCTATCCGGCACAAATCTCGGGTGACCTGGTATGGACCGCGGCCGATGGCTTCTCCGGCGCCACACCGCTATCTCAGTGGGCCAGCCACGGCGGTGAGTCGCTGGTGAACGTGGTAACCGGTCAACCGGTCAGTTGGATGGATGCCTTCATCGGCAACATCCCCGGCTCGATTGGTGAAGTCTCTACTCTGATGATTCTGCTCGGTGGGGCGCTGATTATCTTTGGCCGCGTCGCCTCCTGGCGCATTGTGGCTGGGGTGATGCTTGGCATGATCGCTTGTGCCACTCTGTTTAACCTGGTGGGATCTGATACCAACCCGATGTTTGCCATGCCGTGGTACTGGCATCTGGTGCTGGGCGGTTTTGCCTTCGGCATGATGTTTATGGCGACCGATCCGGTTTCCGCCTCATTTACGGATAAAGGAAAGTGGTGCTACGGCGCGCTGATTGGCGTGATGTGCGTGCTGATTCGCGTCGTAAACCCGGCCTATCCAGAAGGGATGATGCTGGCGATTTTGTTCGCCAACCTCTTTGCGCCGCTGTTTGATTACCTGGTGGTGCAGGCCAACATTAAGCGGAGGAAGTCGCGTGGCTGAGATAAAAAGTAACGATAGCATCGGCAAAACGCTGCTGGTGGTGCTGGTGCTTTGCCTGGTCTGCTCCATCGTGGTGGCGGGTTCTGCCGTTGGGCTCAAACCCCTACAGCAAGAGCAGCGCGCGCTGGATAAACAGCGCAACATACTCGCCGTCGCAGGGTTGATGCACGACGGCATGTCAGCGGATGAAGTGGCTGAAATCTACGCCGCCCGCGTGACGCCGCGGCTGGTGGATTTAAAAAGCGGCGCAATGCTGGACAGCGATCCGGCGAAGTTTAATCAGAGCATGGCGTTAAAAGATCCTCAGCAAAGCGTGGCCCTTGAGGCTAATGAAGATCCGGCGGGTATCAAACGTCGCAGCAATGTCGTGGAAATCTACCTGATCAAAGATGAGCAGCAGAAAATACAGGAAATCGTTCTCCCTGTTTACGGCAACGGCCTGTGGTCAATGATGTACGCCTTTGTGGCGCTGGATACCGATGGCCGCACCATCAAAGGCATCACTTATTATGACCAAGGGGAAACCCCAGGGCTGGGCGGTGAAATTGAAAACCCTAACTGGCGTGCGCAGTTTATCGGCAAACGCGTGGTGGACGATAACGGCCAGCCGGCGTTGAGAGTGATGAAAGGAGCCGCGCCGCAGGGCGATCTGTACGCGGTTGATGGTTTGTCCGGCGCAACGCTGACTGCCAACGGCGTGCAGCATAGTTTCAATTTCTGGATGGGTGAAATGGGCTTTGGCCCGTTCCTGAAGCAGGTGCGTGAAGGAGGGCTGAATCATGGCTGAGCAGGGTGATATGAAAGAGGTGAAGCGCGTGCTGGTTGGCCCGCTTATCGCCAACAACCCGATTGCGCTACAGGTGCTTGGCGTCTGTTCGGCGCTGGCGGTCACTACCAAGCTTGAAACGGCGTTTGTGATGACCATTGCGGTTACTTTGGTGACGGCATTCTCCAGCATGTTTATCTCGATGATTCGCCATCACATTCCCAACAGCGTGCGCATTATCGTACAGATGGCGATTATCGCCTCGTTGGTGATTGTGGTGGATCAGCTGCTACGTGCTTTTGCCTACGAAACCTCCAAGCAACTGTCGGTGTTCGTTGGGCTCATTATTACCAACTGTATTGTGATGGGGCGTGCGGAAGCGTATGCCATGAAGTCACCGCCGCTGGCGAGCTTTATGGATGGTATTGGCAACGGTCTGGGCTACGGCGCGATTTTACTGATTGTCGGTTTCCTGCGTGAGCTTATCGGTAGCGGAAAACTGTTCGGCATCACCGTGCTGGAAACCGTTAAAAACGGCGGGTGGTATCAGCCAAATGGCCTGTTCCTGCTCGCGCCAAGCGCATTTTTCATTATCGGTTTGCTGATCTGGGCGCTGCGTAGCTGGAAGCCGGAACAGCAGGAAAAGGAGTAACCGATTATGGCTCATTACATTAGCCTGTTTGTCCGCGCGGTGTTTGTTGAAAACATGGCGCTGGCGTTCTTCCTGGGGATGTGTACTTTCCTCGCGGTATCCAAGAAAGTCTCGACCGCTTTTGGTCTTGGCGTCGCGGTAACCGTCGTGCTGGGTCTGGCCGTACCGATCAACAACCTGGTCTATAACCTGGTGCTGCGTGACGGCGCGCTGGCGGAAGGCGTTGATCTCAGCTTTCTCAACTTCATCACCTTTATCGGGGTGATTGCGGCGCTGGTACAAATCCTTGAAATGATCCTCGATAAATACTTCCCCTCGCTGTATACCGCGCTGGGTATCTTCCTGCCGCTGATTGCCGTGAACTGCGCCATCTTTGGCGGCGTCTCGTTTATGGTTCAGCGCGATTACAACTTCAGCGAATCTATCGTATATGGATTTGGTTCCGGCATCGGTTGGATGCTGGCGATTGTCGCTATGGCCGGGATTCGCGAAAAGATGAAGTACTCAAATGTGCCCGCGGGACTGCGTGGCTTAGGGATCACCTTTATCACCACAGGATTGATGGCATTAGGTTTTATGTCATTTTCCGGTGTGCAGCTATAAGGGCCGCGAATAATGGAAATTTTACTGGGCGTAGTCATGTTTACGCTGATCGTACTGGTGCTGTCGCTGCTGATTCTGTTTGCCAAATCTAAGCTGGTGAACGCCGGCGATGTGGTTATCGAAATCAACAATGAAGCGGATAAGCAGATCAAAACCCCGGCGGGCGATAAGCTGCTGAATACGCTGTCCAGCAACGGCATCTTTATCTCCTCCGCCTGCGGCGGCGGTGGGTCCTGCGGTCAGTGCCGGGTGACGGTGAAAGAGGGCGGTGGTGATATTCTGCCGACCGAGCTTTCGCATATCACCAAGCGTGAAGCGAAAGAGGGCTGTCGTTTGGCCTGTCAGGTCGCTGTACGGCAGGATATGAAAATCGAGCTGCCGGACGAAGTCTTTGGCGTTAAAAAGTGGGAATGCGAAGTTATCTCTAACGATAACAAAGCGACCTTTATTAAAGAATTGAAGCTGGCGATCCCCGCCGGTGAGAACGTGCCGTTCCGTGCGGGTGGCTATATTCAAATTGAATGTCCGCCGCATAAAGTCGCCTATGCCGACTTTGACGTACCAGACGAGTATCGTGGCGACTGGGACAAGTTTAACCTCTTCCGCTACGTTTCCGACGTCAAAGAGCCGACGCTGCGCGCCTACTCTATGGCGAACTACCCGGAAGAGAAGGGCATCATTATGCTCAACGTGCGTATTGCTACGCCGCCGCCGTCTGCGCCTGAGGCACCGCCGGGGATCATGTCTTCCTATATTTGGTCACTGAAAGCCGGTGATAAGGTGACAATCTCGGGGCCATTTGGTGAGTTCTTTGCCAAAGAGACCGACGCGGAAATGGTCTTTATCGGCGGCGGGGCTGGGATGGCGCCAATGCGATCGCATATTTTCGACCAGCTAAAGCGTCTGCACAGTACGCGTAAGATCAGCTTCTGGTACGGTGCGCGATCGCTGCGTGAGATGTTCTATGCCGAAGAGTTTGAGCAACTGGCGCGCGAAAACCCGAACTTTACCTTCAACATCGCCCTCTCTGATGCGCTGCCGGAAGATAATTGGACGGGGTATACGGGCTTTATTCATAATGTCCTGTACGAAAACTATCTGCGCGATCACCCGGCACCGGAAGACTGTGAGTTCTATATGTGTGGGCCGCCGATGATGAACGCCGCGGTGATTAAAATGCTCAAAGACCTGGGCGTAGAGGATGAAAACATCATGCTCGACGACTTTGGAGGCTGATGATGTTGACGGTCTTTCTGGCGACATTCGTGATTTTTGTGCTGGTGGTATTTGGGATGTCGCTCGGATATCTGGTCAAGCGGAAAACACTGCAGGGTAGCTGCGGCGGGATCTCTTCACTGGGTATGGAAAAGGTCTGCGACTGTCCCGAACCCTGCGATGCGCGTAAAAAGCGCATGGCGCGTGAAGCGCAGCGCCAACAAAACCGCATCCTGTAATATTCCCCATCGCCCGGCGTCGCCGGGCGATTCTACGCTCTTCTCATTTGCTAAAGTTATGCTGTATACTTATCCAGTGGTAAGTGAGGGCTAACGATGCGCAAAATAATCCATATCGATATGGACTGCTTCTTCGCAGCGGTTGAAATGCGTGACAACCCAGCGCTGCGCGATATCCCTATCGCGATTGGCGGCAGTCGGGTACAGCGAGGGGTGATCAGCACGGCGAACTATCCGGCGCGCAAATTCGGCGTGCGCAGCGCGATGCCTACCGGCATGGCATTAAAGCTCTGCCCGCACCTCACGTTATTACCGGGGCGCTTTGAAGCTTATCGTGAAGCCTCACACCATATCCGCGAAATATTCTCGCGCTATACTTCGCTAATCGAACCGCTGTCGCTGGATGAGGCCTATCTTGACGTGAGCGACAGCACGCACTGCCATGGTTCGGCGACGCTGATGGCCCAGGAGATCCGCCAGACTATTTTTAATGAACTGGCGCTCACCGCCTCAGCCGGCGTTGCACCGGTGAAGTTTCTCGCCAAAATCGCCTCCGATCTCAACAAACCGAATGGCCAATTTGTGTTGACCCCGGCTGAAGTTCCGGCATTTCTAAAAACGCTGCCGCTAAGCAAAATCCCCGGCGTGGGCAAAGTGTCGGCGGCGAAGCTCGAAAGCATGGGGCTGCGCACCTGTGAAGATGTGCAGAAAAGCGATCTGGCCATGCTGTTAAAACGCTTTGGCAAGTTTGGCCGGATCCTGTGGGAACGCAGCCAGGGGATCGATGAACGCGAGATCCACAACGACAGGCAGCGTAAATCAATCGGCGTAGAACGGACGCTGGAAGAAGATATTCATGAGTGGTCTGACTGTGAAGCGATTATCGAAAGGCTCTACCCCGAGCTGGAGCGCCGGCTGGCGAAGGTCAAACCGGACTTGTTGATTGCGCGCCAGGGCGTGAAGCTTAAATTTAATGACTTCCAGCTCACCACCCAGGAACATGTCTGGCCAAAGCTGAACAAAGATGATCTCATCGCTACGGCGCAAAAATCGTGGCATGAACGACGGGCAGGGCGCGGCGTGCGCCTTGTTGGTCTGCATGTTACGCTGCTCGATCCTCAGTTGGAACGACAGCTACTTTTAGGGATTTAGCCATGCTTATTCGTCCGTACTATGAAACTGATTTTTCCGCCCTGTGCCAGATTTTCCAGCGCGCGGTGCGTGAAACTGCCAGCCAACACTATTCTGCCTCGCAGATTGCTGCCTGGGCGCAGGTGGATGAAACGCTCTGGCGGCAAAAGATGGCCGATTCTTTAGTGCTAGTGGCAACGGCCGGCAATCGCCCAGTCGGTTTTGTTACCGCTGTCGGCACCTATATCGATCTGCTTTTTGTGGATCCCGCGTATTCGCGCCAGGGGATTGCCAGCGCTTTGCTTCGCGAATTGTGTACACAGATTCCAGCGGGAACGTTAACGGCGGAAGCGAGCCTCACGGCGAAAGCGTGCTTTGAACGGCAGGGGTTTCAGGTGACGGCGCAGCAAGAGGTTGAAGCCCGCGGGGAGTATTTTGTGAATTACCGGATGGAGAAGGTGAGATAGCGGGGGGAGAGACTCCCGGCGAGCCTAAACCCGCCGGGAAGGGCAAAACTTATTTCGCCGGAATCGCTTTCAGCAGTTCCGTCAGCAGCTGCCAATACTGGCCAACGCTTTCGATATGAACCTGCTCATCCGGTGAGTGTGGGCCGGTAATGGTTGGCCCAATAGAAACCATATCCATGTTTGGATACGGTTTCTTGAACAGACCACATTCCAGACCTGCGTGGATAATCTGAATGTTCGGCACTTTGTTGAACAGGCGCTGATAGGTTTCACGCACCAACTGCATCACCGGAGAGCTTGCATCCGGCTGCCAGCCTGGATAACCGCCTTTTGGCTGCGTTTTTGCACCCGCCAGCGCGCCGAGTGATTCCAGCATGCTGACAACGTAATCTTTGCCGCTATCGAGCAGGGAACGAATCAGGCAGTGGATAATCGCGGAATCTTCAGTGAAGGAGACCACACCGACGTTCAGAGAGGTCTCTACGACGCCTTTGGCCACGTCAGAATTACGGATAACGCCGTTCGGGGTTGCGTTCAGCAGTTGCACGAACGCATCGCGGGAAGCGCTGGTCAGCGCCTTACCTTCAACAGTCTGCTCTTCCAGCACCAGGGTCAGGTTTTTCTCTTTCGCTGACAGTTCGTTTTGCAGAATGTGCAGGTAGGTCTCAACCAGATCTTTCAGGGTGCTGACTTTATCGCCAGGAATTGCCAGCGTTGCGAAGGCTTCACGTGGGATTGCGTTACGTAGGGTACCGCCGGTGAAGTCAACCAGGCGCAGATCCAGTTCCGCCGCGTGAGCGACCAGGAAGCGGGCCAGCAGCTTGTTCGCATTTCCCAGACCGAGGTGAATATCACCGCCGGAGTGACCGCCTTTCAGGCCTTTCAGCGTCAGCTTGAAGGTCTGGAAGCCAGCCTGAATCGCTTCACGGGTCAGCGGCAGGGTGCTGGTAAAGTCGATACCGCCCGCACAGCCCATGTAGATTTCACCCTCTTCTTCAGAGTCGGTGTTGATCAGAATTTCGCCCTGCAGCCAGTTAGGCTGAAGGCCAAATGCGCCGTCCATACCGGTCTCTTCGGTCATGGTCAGCAGCACTTCCAGTGGGCCGTGTTCAACGGAATCATCGGACAGGACCGCCAGCGCGGACGCCATACCGATACCGTTATCCGCGCCCAGCGTTGTGCCGCGCGCTTTTACCCACTCGCCGTCGATGTACGGCTGAATTGGGTCTTTGGCAAAGTCGTGCACGGTGTCATTGTTTTTCTGCGGCACCATATCAAGGTGAGCCTGCAGAACAACCGCTTTGCGGTTTTCCATGCCCGGCGTTGCGGCTTTACGAATCAGAATGTTGCCAACCTGGTCGCGTTCCGCGTGCAGACCTTTTTCTTTCGCCCAGCCCACGATATGGGCAGCGAGCTGCTCTTCATGATGGGAAGGGTGCGGAATGGAACAGATTTTGGCAAAAATATCCCACAGCGGCTGCGGGGATAATTGAGACAGTTCAGACACGATGAGTCTCCTTACGGCGTTCTGCAAAAGTCGCTTGCAGGTAAAGGGTTAGCACATACATATACCACAAGACTGGCTTGCGCGATGGGGTTGAGAATACCACTTTCTCTCCCTCCCGGTAGAAGAAACCACGTAAAAAGAGCCCGCTATTCCGCTTAACACTGGTTTTTAGTGCGTCAGATCTCTATAATCTCGCGCAACCCATTTCCCCCTTGAACACTTTTTAAGCCGTATAACACAGGCTGGGACACTTCACATGAGCGAAAAATACGTCGTCACCTGGGACATGTTGCAGATTCACGCGCGCAAACTGGCTGCACGCCTGATGCCTTCAGAACAATGGAAAGGCATTATTGCCGTTAGCCGTGGTGGTCTGGTACCGGGCGCACTGCTGGCACGTGAACTGGGCATTCGTCATGTCGACACCGTATGCATCTCCAGCTATGACCACGACAACCAGCGTGAACTGAAAGTTCTCAAACGCGCTGAAGGCGATGGCGAAGGCTTTATCGTTATTGACGATCTGGTAGACACCGGCGGCACCGCGGTTGCTATTCGTGAAATGTACCCGAAAGCACATTTCGTCACCATCTTCGCTAAACCGGCCGGTCGTCCGCTGGTTAACGATTATGTTGTTGATATCCCTCAGGATACCTGGATTGAACAGCCTTGGGATATGGGCGTGGTATTTGTACCGCCTATCTCTGGTCGCTAATTCATTCAATAAATGCGCTTCCAACGCCCGGTTCTGCCGGGCGTTGTTTTTTTTAACGTCCCACGCGTTACAATAGGCCTAAGTTCGTCTCTATGGAGGTTTTGTGATGCCAGAAGCCAATCTCAGCGAAACGCTATTCAAACCGCGCTTTAAACACCCGGAAACATCAACGCTGGTGCGCCGCTTCAACACCGGCAAGACCGATAGCATGCAGTCGGCGCTGAGCGGAAGCAACATCCCGCACTGGTACCGCATGATTAACCGCCTGATGTGGATTTGGCGTGGGGTCACGCCGCAGGAAATTCTCGACGTTCAGGCGCGTATCGTGATGAGCAAGGCCGAACGCACTGACGATGAGCTGTTTGATACCGTTGTCGGCTACCGTGGCGGCAACTGGATCTACGAATGGTCGACCCAGGCTATGCTATGGCAGCAGAAAGCCACTCAGGAAGCAGATGAAACGCTCAGCGGCCGTCATTGGCTGCATGCTTCGAATCTCTACAGCATTGCTGCCTACCCGCATCTGAAGGGAGATGACCTCGCCGAGCAGGCGCAGGCATTGGCGAACCGTGCCTATGAAGAGGCTGCGAAGCGTTTACCCGGCGAGATGCGCGAGCTGGAGTTTGCGATTCCGGGCGGTTCACCGATTACCGGCTTCCTGCATATGCCAAAAGGCGACGGCCCGTTCCCAACGGTGCTGATGTGCGGCGGTCTTGATGGCCTGCAAACCGATTATTACAGCCTGTATGAGTACTATTTTGCCCCGCTGGGGATTGCGATGCTGACGGTGGATATGCCCTCTATTGGCTTCTCGTCGAAATGGAAGCTGACTCAGGATTCCAGCATGTTGCACCAACACGTGATCCGCGCGCTGCCGAACATTCCGTGGGTTGACCATACTCGCGTGGCAGCCTTTGGTTTCCGCTTTGGTGCCAATATCGCGGTACGTCTGGCCTATCTGGAAGCGCAGAATCTGAAAGCCGTCGCCTGTCTGGGGCCGGTGGTACATTGCCTGCTCAACGATCCACTGCAGCAGGGACGCGTGCCTGAGATGTATCTCGACGTGCTGGCTTCCCGTCTGGGCATGCACGATGCTTCCGATGAAGCGCTGCGCGTTGAGCTCAACCGCTACTCCCTGAAAACCCAGGGGCTGCTGGGCCGCCGCTGCCCAACGCCAATGCTGTCTGGATTCTGGGATAACGATCCGTTCAGCCCGGAAGAAGAGTCGCGTTTAATCGTCTCGTCATCTGCGCAGGGGAAACTGATGTCGATCCCGTTTAACCCGGTGTATCGCAACTTTGACAAGGCGCTGAAAGAAATTGCCGGGTGGATCAACAATAGATTTTGTTAATAGATTGATAAATTCTATTGATTTGGTAAAACAGTTGCATCACTAAAGGAGATCGCAATGACGTTACCGAGTGGACACCCTAAGAGTAGATTGATTAAGAAGTTCGCTGCGCTTGGCCCCTATATTCGCGAAGAACAGTGTGAAGACAATCGGTTTTTTTTCGACTGTCTGGCCGTTTGCGTTAACGTAAAGCCCGCGCCAGAGAAGCGTGAGTTCTGGGGCTGGTGGATGGAAATGGAAGCACAGGAAAAGCGCTTCACTTACAGCTACCAGTTCGGCCTGTTTGATAAAGATGGGGTATGGCAGGCGGTGGCGATAAAAGATCCCGAGGTGGTTGAACGTCTGCAGTTAACGTTGCGTGGTTTCCATGACCGGGCAAAAGAGTTGCTCAAGACGCTGGATCTGGCGCTTGAACCGGCTGAAGGATTTGCGAACGAAGCGGTCAAGCGTACGGCATAAACAATATAAAACGGCCAACCTGTGCGCTGGCCTTTTTATTTAGCCATAAAAAAAGCCTTCCATCTGGAAGGCTTTTTTATCACTCACTTAGAATTGGTAGGTCATACCAACGGCGACGACGTCGTCAGTCATAATCGCCAGACGTTTGGTCACCGCATCTTCATCAATCAGGTTGATTTTATAATCAACAAACGCCGACATATTTTTGTTGAAATAGTAGGTCGCGCCGACATCAACATATTTCATCAGATCCTGATCGCCAATTCCGTTGTCCAGATCCTTGCCTTTCATCTGCACGTAACCCAGAGATGGACGCAGGCCGAAATCGAACTGATATTGAGCAACGGCTTCGAAGTTCTGTGCTTTATTGGCAAAGCCTTGATCCGCGGAAACCAGACCTTTAATTGGGGTCATATTGCGGGTTTCGGTATAAATCATCGCCAGGTAAATGTTGTTGGCATCATATTTCACACCGGTACCCCAGGACTCGGCGTTCTTCCCGCCCTGAGCCAGAGATTTAGCCTGCTGAACGTTGGTACGGTCAGAGTTGGTGTACGCTGCGCTAATCGCGAAATCGCTGCCACCGAAATCATAGGTCAACGCTGAGCCGAAACCGTCGCCGTTGGCGGTAGCATAGGTGCTACGGTCATTTTTACCCTGATATTGCAGGGTTAAATCCAGACCATCAATCACGCCAAAGAAGTCAGAGTTACGGTAGGTTGCCAGGCCGCTGGAGCGTTTGGTCATGAAGTTATCGGTTTTACCGGTAGAGTCACCGCCAAATTCCGGGAACATATCGGTCCAGGCTTCAACATCGTACAGTGCGCCGAGGTTACGACCGTAATCAAAAGAACCGAACTGTTTTACTTTCAGACCGGCAAACGCCAGACGCGTTTTTTGCGTAGAGGTGCTTTCATCGTTATTACCGGAGAATTCAGATTCCCAACGACCATAGCCGGTCAACTGATCGTTAATTTGAGTTTCACCTTTGAAACCAAAACGAACGTATGTTTTGTCGCCATCGGAGCTGGAATCATCGCTCATGTAATGCATGGCTTTGACTTTGCCGTAAACGTCCAGTTTATTACCGTCTTTATTATAAACTTCAGCAGCCATTGCTGAAGAGGACGCAATAATACCCATCATCGTTAATGCCAGCGTTGTTTTTTGCATTTCTTAATCCCGGTTTTTATCTTTTAAAATTGCTGTGAAAGACCACTGTGAAAAAACAGGAACGTTTTTATCCCCCACGTGTTAAAAATTTATGACAATGTTCGCTTAACTATAAAAAAGTATGATTAATTTTTTCTGTCATAAAAATGTCAACAATCCCCTCTAGGCTGCCTGATCCCGCGCAACAAAAACCTCGCTTTCAATGCTGGCAGTTGGCAAGCGGCCTGACTCCTGCTACAACGTGAGTTTGGTATCATTTTTCCTATTTAACGGCAGAGAATCATGAGTGATAGTCAGACGCTGGTCGTCAAACTGGGCACCAGTGTTTTAACGGGCGGATCGCGCCGCCTGAACCGCGCGCACATTGTGGAACTGGTTCGCCAGTGTGCTCAGCTCCATGCGGCTGGGCATCGTATTGTTATCGTCACCTCAGGCGCCATCGCCGCCGGGCGAGAGCATCTGGGGTACCCCGAACTGCCCGCGACTATCGCTTCTAAACAGCTGCTGGCCGCCGTTGGGCAAAGCCGCTTAATTCAGCTTTGGGAACAGCTGTTCTCCATTTACGGTATTCACGTTGGGCAAATGCTCCTGACCCGTGCTGACATGGAAGACCGCGAACGTTTCCTCAACGCCCGCGATACCATGCGCGCGCTGCTTGATAACAACATTGTTCCGGTGATTAATGAGAACGATGCGGTGGCAACCGCCGAAATTAAGGTGGGCGACAACGATAACCTGTCTGCGCTGGCGGCGATTCTGGCCGGTGCCGATAAGCTGCTGCTGCTAACCGACCAGCAGGGCTTGTTCACTGCCGATCCGCGTAGCAATCCGGATGCGGAGCTGATTAAAGATGTTTACGGGATTGATGATCAGCTGCGAGCCGTGGCGGGTGACAGCGTCTCCGGCCTTGGCACCGGCGGTATGGGCACCAAACTGCAGGCCGCCGACGTGGCCTGTCGGGCAGGTATTGACACCATCATTGCCGCGGGCAGCTTGCCTGGTGTGATTGGTGATGTCATGGCGAATATCTCCGTCGGGACTCGCTTCCACGCTCAGGACACGCCGCTCGAGAACCGTAAACGCTGGATCTTCGGTGCGCCACCGGCGGGTGAGCTGATTGTCGATGCCGGCGCGACGGGGGCGATTCTGGAACGTGGAAGTTCATTACTTCCAAAAGGCATTAAAAACGTGACAGGTAACTTCTCCCGTGGTGAAGTGATCCGTATTCGTAACCTTGAAGGTCGGGACATCGCGCACGGCGTGAGCCGCTATAACAGCGACGCACTGCGTTTGATTGCCGGGCACCACTCGCAAGAGATTGACGCCATCCTCGGCTATGAGTACGGCCCCGTTGCCGTTCATCGCGACGACATGATCACCCGATAAGGAGTTCAACATGCTGGAACAAATGGGCATTGCGGCAAAGCAGGCCTCTTACAAACTGGCGCTGTTATCCAGCCGTGAAAAAAACCGGGTTCTGGAAACTATTGCTGATTATCTGGAATCTCACAGCGATGAGATCCTGCGAGCCAACGCCGAGGATCTGACTCAGGCGCGCGAAGGCGGCCTGAGTGAAGCGATGCTCGATCGCCTGGCGCTGACCCCGGCACGTCTGACGGCGATCGCCAATGACGTCCGTCAGGTCTGCACGCTGGCCGATCCGGTAGGGCAGGTGATTGACGGCGGGTTGCTGGATAGCGGCCTGCGCATTGAACGTCGTCGCGTACCGCTGGGTGTCATCGGCGTGATTTACGAAGCGCGTCCGAACGTGACCGTCGACGTCGCTGCGCTGTGCCTAAAAACCGGTAACGCCGCGATCCTGCGCGGAGGAAAAGAGACTTATCGCACCAACGCCGCTACGGTTGGTGTTATTCAACGTGCGTTAAAAGAGTGCGGTCTACCGGAAGCCGCGGTGCAAGCCATTGAGAATCCGGATCGTGCGCTGGTTAGCGAAATGCTGCGCATGGACAAATACATCGACATGCTGATCCCTCGCGGCGGCGCGGGCCTGCACAAGCTGTGCCGCGAGCAGTCGACGATCCCGGTGATCACTGGCGGTATCGGCGTTTGCCATATTTACGTTGATGATTCCGCTGAGATTGAACCGGCGCTGAAGATTCTCGTGAATGCTAAAACTCAGCGTCCAAGCACCTGCAACACCGTCGAAACGCTGCTGGTGAATCAGGCTATTGCAGAACGCTTCCTGCCAGCACTAAGCCAGCAGATGGCGGAAAGCGGCGTGACGCTGCATGGCGATGAAACGGTAATGCGCGAGCTGAAAGGCCCGGCGAAGCTGGTGGCTCTCAAACCTGAAGAATTGGATAACGAGTTCCTGTCGCTGGATCTTAACGTGGTTATTGTGGCCGATATGGACGCTGCTATTGCTCATATCCGCACGCACGGTACGCAGCACTCTGACGCTATCCTGACTCGCACCCTGAGCAACGCCAACCGCTTCATCAACGAAGTGGACTCCTCAGCGGTGTACGTCAACGCATCGACCCGATTCACCGACGGCGGCCAGTTTGGCCTCGGTGCGGAAGTCGCGGTCAGCACGCAGAAATTGCACGCACGCGGCCCGATGGGGCTGGAAGCACTGACCACCTACAAGTGGATTGGCTTCGGCGACGATACCATTCGTGCGTAATTGATAGCGGGCGATGCAAAAATAGGCAGTTGATTAACCTGACTATTGACGCATCGCCCGGTAAGTCTTAACCTTTTGTCCCGTGATTCACGTCCGTGAACACCTCTTGCAGGGCCGATATAGCTCAGTTGGTAGAGCAGCGCATTCGTAATGCGAAGGTCGTAGGTTCGACT
>PPYF01305776.1_pt1 | contig 19645 bp, 16 predicted proteins | sample 1559871 | NCBI WGS metagenome assembly PPYF01 (sample SAMN08240021, study PRJNA423297) | Human gut metagenome, whole genome shotgun sequencing project. | reverse complement strand
GTGCGAAGCCTGGGCCGAACTGGGCCGCGTGCCCGCCGAGGCCGTGAAGACCATCCGGGAAAAGGCCGACATCGACGTGGACCGCATCCTCGAGATCGAGCAGACCACCCGTCACGACGTCATCGCCTTCCTTACCTCGCTGGAAGAAAAGGTGGGCCCCGACGCCCGCTACATCCATCTGGGCTGCACTTCTTCCGACATCGTGGACACCGCCAACGGTTATCTGTTCATGCAGGCCGGCAAGCTCATCGTGGAAGACATCGAAAAGGTGCTGGCTTCTCTGGAAGCCCTGGCCCGCAAGCACAAGGGCGTGCTCTGCATGGGCCGCACCCACGGCATCCATGCCGAACCCACCAGCTTCGGCCTCAAGATGACCGGCTTCCACGCCGAGTTCCAGCGCCATCTGGAACGCGTCAAGGCCGGTATCGAGAGCGTGCGCGTGGGCAAGATCTCCGGCGCCGTGGGCACCTACGCCTTCCTTTCCCCCGAACTGGAGGAAAAGGCCCTGACCCGTCTGGGCCTGGCCGTGGATCCGCACTCCACCCAGATCGTGCAGCGTGACCGCTATGCCCACTTCTTCACCTCCCTGGCCATCCTGGCCGGCGGCATCGAGCGCCTGTGCGTGGAACTGCGCCACCTGCAGCGCACCGAAGTGCTGGAAGTGGAAGAAGGCTTCGCTAAGGGCCAGAAGGGCTCCTCGGCCATGCCGCACAAGAAGAACCCCATCTCCGCCGAGAACATGGCCGGTCTTGCCCGCCTGATCCGCAGCAATGCCGTGGCTTCCATGGAGAACCAGGCCCTGTGGCACGAGCGCGACATCAGCCATTCGTCCGTGGAACGCGTCATCATGCCCGATTCCACCATCCTGGCCGACTACGTGCTCAACCGTCTGTGCCGCCTGCTGGACGGCCTGGTGGTCAAGCCCGAGCGCATGAAGGAGAACATGGAACGTTCCTACGGCCTGTACTTCTCCCAGCGCGTGCTCACCGCCCTCATCGCCACCGGCCTGCCGCGCCAGAAGGCCTATGAGGCCGTGCAGCGCCTGGCCATGCAGAGCTGGGAGACCCGCAAGCCCTTCCCCGAGCTGGTGTGCGCCGACCCCGACATGCATGAACGTCTGGGCGATGCCCAGCTGGCCGAACTTTTCGATCCCACCTACTACCTTAAATACGAAGACGTCATCTACAAGCGCGTCTTCGGCAATTAGGAGGCTCCCGTGCAGCAGTCCATCCTGGAGATCAAGCGTCGTCTGGCCCGCCTGCTGGTGGAAAAGTCCTACCGTGAAGGCGACTTCGTCCTGGCTTCCGGCCGTCGCAGCGACTATTACTTCGATTGCCGCGTGACCGCCCTGCATGCCGAAGGTTCCTGGCTCATCGGTACGCTGTTCAACGACCTGCTCAAGGACGTGCCCGTGGTGGGCGTGGGCGGCATGACCATGGGCGCCGACCCGCTGGTCTCCGCCACCACCGCCATCTCGCACGAACTGGGCCGTCCCCTCAACGGCCTGCTGGTGCGCAAGGAAGCCAAGGACCACGGTACCGGCCAGTTCGTGGAAGGCCTGGGCAATTTCAAACCCGGCGACAAAGTGGCCATGCTGGAAGACGTGGTGACCACCGGCGGTTCCCTGCTCAAGGCCTGTGACCGCGTGCGCGCCGCCGGTCTGGACATCGTGGCCGTGTGCTGCATCCTGGACCGCGAAGAAGGCGGCCGCGAAAAGCTGAAGGAAGCCGGTTACGAACTGCACTCCCTCTTCACCCGCAAGGAACTGGTGGAGATGGCCCGCTCCTAGGGGCGTCCCTGCTGGAGCGCTCCCGGCATGTTCCGGGCGTATGGCGGGCCTTCCCCGCATGCTTCCCGCTCCAGATCCGTCCCGGACCGGGGATACACCGATCGATAAAGGGCAGCCTTCGGGCTGCCCTTTTTTGCATGCTTTTATCCGGTTCGGATCGGGAGCCTGGTCAGAACGACACGGAAATGATGCGGGGCTCCATGCTCAGCGGGACATAGTGATAGAGTTTCCAGCAGAGCAGATAATACAGACTGCCGATAAGGACAGGCGTGTTCGCAAAATGCAGCTTTGAGAAGCAGGGCCGAACCGGCAGATCCCCGTGGCGGTCACGGTAGATCCGCAGGATATGCAGGGCAAAGAACATGAACATCAGACAGCTGTAGGAGATCGTCCGGCCAAAATCATTGATCATGAAGGTCAGGACGACAGCAGGGAATACGGCGCATCCATAGGCAAACCAGGTCATGCCCCGGCCCAGGACATCCATGCAGACCGCATGAAAGCGATAGACGTACACGAGCAGGCCCAGGGGGAGCAGAGCCAGCAGCCAGGCCATGATATAGGAAAGGCGCAGGCTGTAGGTCTGGAGCCAGGGGAATGGTGTGGCGTGGGAAGAAAGATCCTTGCCGATGAAGCGCATGCCCCCTTGTGTCGTGAAATCCGGGATGAGGGCCTGCCAGTCGTGGAACATAGCCTCGCGCATGACGGCTGTCCCCTGAAAATGGATGGCAAAAAGGACGCTCAACAGAAAAATGGTGCCGATGGTTGCCATCGCAGGCAGTTTGTGCCTTTCATTGGCGCGTAGGACGAGCAGGGCTGGCAACAGGGAAAAAAACAGGGTTATCTCGTGGATGAGGAATGCCGCAAGATAGCATAGGATGATGGTCAGCCAGGTTCTTTCTTGTCTCTCTGGCGAACTGATGACGGCGCTGGCCTTTGCCATGATGATGGCCAGCAGGGTCAGGAAAAGGATGTCTTTGCGACCGTAAAGAGCCGGGTCTTTGACAAGGAAGGCCAGAAGTGCCGGAGAGAAGAACAGGATGATGGTAAAGAAGTGGCTTACGGTCTCCCTGATGAACGAATAGGATTTTATAAAAAATATAGTATAGGTTATTGATATAAATAATGTCCACAGAATATGGACATCAAAAAAGCTTGCTGCATGATACAGAATATATCCTGTCAATCCCCTGCGTACAAGACCGTCAGTATATTTGATAAAAAGTTCTCCCCATACATATCCATTGGGGAATGCACCGTAAAAATATATAATGGAATATATAAAATTGGCAGCAAAGAGAAAGAGCAGGCTCAGAGCAAGAAAATTATCGGTAGACTGGCGCATACAAAAGACCCTCTGTCATGGGGCAGCGTGATCGTATCGTTGTCTGTCCCTGTGCCTTGGCACTATAGGCGGAGACATGCAAGGAGACAATAGATGAAACTGCTTTCCCTGATCGTTCCGGTCCTTAACGAAGAAGAGGCCATCCCGCTGTTCTATGAGGCCGTGCAGGAAGTCTTGCATGACGAGCCCTATGAGCTGGAGATCCTGTTCGTCGATGACGGCAGTACGGACAGGACTCTGGAGATCATCGAAGGTCTCCATGCCCGGGATCCGCGGGTCCGCGCTATCTCCTTTTCCCGTAATTTCGGCAAGGAACTGGCGTTGGCCGCCGGATTGCAGGCGGCCCGCGGGGATGCCGTCGTCCCTATGGACGTGGATCTGCAGGATCCGCCGGCTCTTTTGCAACAGTTCCTGCGCCTGTGGGAACAGGGATATGAAACGGTCATAGGTGTGCGTTCCCGGCGTGATGCGGACAGCTGGGCAAAGCGCGTGAGCGCGGGCCTCTTCTACCGACTGTTCAACCGGTTGACCAAGGGACGTGTCGTTCCCAATGCCGGGGATTACCGGCTCATGGATCGTGTGGTGGTGGACGCCCTGAATGCCTTGCCCGAGCGTGTGCGTTTCACCAAGGGGCTGTATGGCTGGGTGGGCTTTCGCAGTGCCGTCGTGGAATACGAACGTCCGGCCCGAGTGGCCGGCAGCAGCAAGTGGCCGGGGTGGAAGCTGTGGAACTTTGCTTTGGACGGCATCACATCCTTCAGTACGCTGCCGCTGCGCTTGTGGAGCTATCTGGGAATGCTCGTGGCCCTGGTCGGCTTCTTCTATGCCGGGTACCTTATTTTCAAAACGCTTGTCTGGGGCGTGGATGTCCCCGGGTATGCCTCGCTGATGGTGGTGACCCTGTGTCTTGGCGGCCTGATATTGTGCTCGCTGGGGATCGTGGGGGAATACCTCGGGCGTGTGTTCCAGGAGGTCAAGGGACGGCCCCAGTATGTCGTCCGTCGCCGTATCGGCCTGGAAAATGCCCCAAAAAGACCGTAGGAAAAAATTTTTTGAAATTTTTTTCAGGAAATTTTTCCAGAGGGACTCGGAAAATGTGATGACGTGGAGCTGCCGGGGATGTGCAGGCTGAAAAACTTTGTCACATTGATGGTAGAGATGGCTGGACGCATATCGATTTTAATTTATGATGTACTTTTGACGCAGTAACACAAAAAATTAAAGTATATTTTGCTTTATATGCAGTTTGATGATGTTTATTTATTGGGCTTGTTCGTTATTTCTTAAAGTGTATGGAAACTCTCGTGACTGTTTGTGTGAACAGTCATGGCGGGACTATGTGCATTGCGTAACAAAGTGCGCGTTTTACCGTGTAAAACCGGCGTAAAGCAGAGCCCGGCCCTTTGCAGCGATGCTGAAAGCGTGCTAGCGTGTTTTTGTGCCATCCGCTGTGGCACGGGCATTCCGGCCGGATGCAGAGGGCTGTCCGGGCGGAAGATATCAACGAGAGGACAGGGGCGAGCCCCGGGAGGATGGAAAAGTGGAGCTTTACAAGCTTTTGGAAACCTTTAACGGCTTTTTGTGGTGCCCGGTCATGCTGGTGCTGCTGGTAGGCACGGGCATCTATCTGAATATAGCGCTACGCTTTTTCTCCTTCCGCAATTGGGTACGAGCTTACAAGTGCCTGTGGCAGGGGCGGTCCCATCAGTCCGAACACGGCGAGATCTCGCCGTGGAATGCCCTCATGACTGCTCTGGCCGCAGATATCGGTACCGGTAACGTGGTGGGCGTGGCCCTGGCCATCGCCGTGGGCGGCCCCGGCGCCCTGTTCTGGATGTGGGTCACGGCCCTGGTGGGCATGATGACCAAGTTCAGCGAAGTGCTGCTTTCCGTGCACTTCCGTGAAAAGACCCCCGCCGGCAACTGGGTGGGCGGCGCCATGTATTTCATCAAGAACGGCCTGGGCCCCAAATGGGTCTGGCTGGGCACCAGTTTTGCCGTGTTCGGCATCTGCGCCTGTATCGGTACGGGCGGCATGGTGCAGGCCAAGGCCATCACGGACAATATCTCCGGCACCTTCGGCCTGCCCGCGTGGCTGTGCGGCCTGATCCTGGTGGGCCTGTGCGTGGCCGTGCTGCTGGGCGGCGTGCGCCGCATCGGCGCCGTGGCGGGCAAGATCGTGCCCTTCATGGCCATCATGTATGTCTTCATGTGCCTGCTCATCATCGGCATGAACATCGAAAAGGTCCCCTCCGTGTTCTGGTGGGTGATCTCCGATGCCTTCCAGCCCACGGCGGCCACCGGCGGCTTTGTGGGTGCCACGGTGATGATGGCCATCCGTCAGGGCATGGCCCGCGGTATCTTCTCCAACGAAGCCGGCCTGGGTACCGCTCCCATGGCCCACGCGGCCTCCACGGCCGAGACCCCGCTGGTGCAGGCCTCCATCGGCATGCTCGACGTCTTCATCGATACCATCATCGTCTGCAGCATGACGGGCTTCGTGATCCTGGTGACGGGCACCTGGACCGCCGGTTCCTCCGCCGCCAGCATGATGACCTCCATGGCTTTCGAACAGGCACTGCCTGGTGTGGGCCAGTTCGCGGTCACCATCTGCCTGACCTTCTTCGCCTTCACCACCATCCTCGGCTGGTGCGTGTACGGTGAACGCTGCGCCATCTACCTGTTCGGCGACCGTGCCCAGAAGGTCTTCCGCCTGGTCTACTGCCTGGCGGTGGGCGTGGGTTCCGTCCTGGCCCTGGATGCCGTGTGGCTCCTGGCCGATACCTGCAACGCTCTTATGGCGCTGCCCAACCTTACCGGCGTCCTGCTGCTGAGCCCCGTGCTGTTCAAGATCGTACGGGACGAGGTGGCCCGGGACGACCGTTTCGTCGTGTAGGCAACCGGGGGCGGGCCTCGGGCCCGCCCCTTGCAACATATCCATGACATAGCCTGAGGAAGGCAGCCTTCGGGCCGGCGCTCTCCGTCTGCGGGGAGCGGGTCTTGGCGCTCACCCTGAAAACGGCCTTTTCCATGGAAAAAGACCGCAGGGAGAAGGCTGCGGAGCTGGCAAGGGCGCAGCGGCACCTCCGTGACGGTCCGGCATGACGGACTGCCGGCCGGAACGCCGGAGGCTCCCATCCCGTTCACCTTTTGGAAGAGGGGCAAGGCATTGCAAAAACGTTACCTTTCCATCGCCATCCTGACGGCCGTCCTGGCCGTGACGGGGATCGCCGGCTATCTGTTGCCGGCGGGCCCGGTCGCGGGGGACAAGGAACCTGCCACGCGTCGCATCCTGTTCGACAATGCGGGCGGTCCCGTGGTCTTCGACCATCAGAAGCACAGCCGTCTGCTCAAGGAAGATTGCGCCACCTGCCACCACGAGAGCCTGCAGAAGACGCCCGACAAGGCCATGGCCTGTGCCAGCTGCCACGGCGTGGCCCTGGACGATGCCTTCAAGGCGGGGCACGCCAAGAGCTATCCGGCGGAAAGCTGTGTGACCTGTCACCATTACACGCTGGCGGCCAAGGACTGGGGGCATCAGCAGCACAGCGAGGACTTCGGCGTGGACTGCACCTCCTGCCACCATGCCGATACGGACATCGAGCCCGAACCGCAGAGCTGCGCCAACTGCCATGAGGCCGGGGCCCGGCCGACCAACAAGGCCGCCGAGCCCGGCACGCCGCCGGTGCTGGCCGATGCCGTGCACGCGCGCTGCGTGGCCTGCCACCAGGATCTGTTCGGCAAGGCCAAGAACTGCGCTTCCTGCCATGAGCTGAAGCCCACGCGCAAGGATGAGGCCGCCGTGAAGGGCAAGGTGAACACCCTGTATGCCGACTGCACGGTCTGCCATGTGAAGAAGACGCCGGACAAGCTGATCCCCGGCCGTATGGACGCCTTCCACGGCCAGTGCATGGGCTGTCATGAAAAGCTCGGCAAGGGCCCCTTCGGCAAGGACAAGTGCGCCCAGTGCCATACCAAGTAGCGAGGCGGGTATGAAAGAAGTATTCCAAATGTTGAAGGACCCGCGTTTCCACCTGGTGTACGGGGTGACGCAACGGTACAGCAACGGCCCGGAACCGCGCCGTGTGCGCCTCAACCGCGAGGGCTACAAGCTCGTGGAAGGCGTGACCAAAAAAGCCCTGGTCTACCCGCGCATGCGCCTGGCGGTGCACCCCTCGCCGCTCAAGGGGGACGCGTTCTCGCCCATCTTCGGCCGCATCACCGACGTGACCGAGCGCAGCCTCTTCGTGGAGGCCATCGAGCCCGACGAGGCCCTGCGCGCCCTGGCCGACAGCGTGGAGAAGGTGGACCTGATCAATGACGAACGCACGGGCCAGGAGCTGGCCGTGCTGCTCAAGAGCCTGGGCCTGAACACCAAGAGCCTGGGGCAGCAGTGCGAGACCCTGATCATCAACGGCCTCAACCCCGACCCCGGCGTCACCTGGGCCGAGCCCATGCTGCTGACCCATCAGGGCACGCTGCGGGCCGGTCTGTCCGTGCTGCGCCGCCTTTCCCCGGCCAAACGCATCCTGCTGGCCGTACCGCGCGAGATGCACCTGCATTTCGACGACGTGGAAGTGGTGCGCGTGACGGCCCGCTATCCGGCCAGCGTCAACGCCCTGCTGGTCAAGAGCGTCACCGGCAAGGAGAACCCCGAAGGCGTGGGCGTGGTGGGGCTCCACAATGTCTGGAGCCTGGGCCGCGTGGCCCGCACGGGCTTGCCGCTCATCGAGTCGGTCATCACCCTGGGCAGCTACACCCACTCCGGCAACTATATCGTCAAGGAAGGCAGCATGCTGGGCGAGCTGCTGGAATTCGCCCACATCAAGCTCAACAGCGGCGACACCCTGGTGCGCGGCGGCCCGCTGCGCGGCGAGAGCATCGACCGCCTGGACCGCAGCATCACCAAGGGGGCCACGGGCGTCTTCGTGGTGGAGGCCGGTACCGTGCCGCCCATGGAAGGCCACAGCCCCTGCATCAACTGCGGCGCCTGCGTGCTGATCTGCCCCGCGCGCCTGAGCCCCAGCATGCTGAGCCGTAACGCGGAATTCGCCTTGCACGAGCGCTGCCGCGACGAACACGTGGACTGCTGTCTGGAATGCGGCCTGTGCGGCTATGTCTGCATCGCCCGCCGTCCGGTCCTGCAATACATCCGTCTGGCCAAGCACAAGCTGGCCCAGGCCGATGAGGCCCGCCGTCTGAAAGAACGGGAGCTGCGTCCCGCGGCGCAGCCTGCCGCCGAAGCCAAGGAAGGAGAAAACTGATGCCCGCTGCCGCTCAATCTTCCGTTTTGCTGGCCATGAGCGCCCCGCCGTACTGGCATTGCGGGCGCACCGTGCGCCGCCAGAGCCTGATGACCCTCGCGGCCCTGCTGCCTGCCGTCATCGGGGCCGTCTGGACCTGGGGCCTGCCCGCCGTGCGCGTCATGTCCCTGTGCGTGGCCGTGGCCGTGCTCACCGAGGCCGCCTGTCAGAAACTCATGGGCCGCGAGCTGGCCATCGACGATTACACGGCCGTCTGTTCCGGCCTGCTGCTGTCCTTCATGCTGCCGGCCGACGCCCCCTGGTGGATCGCGGTCATGGCGCCGCTCATCGCCATCAGCCTGGGCAAGATGGCCTTCGGCGGCCTGGGCGCCAACCCGGTCAACACCTCCGTGGTGGGCTGGGCCGTGCTCTTCGTCTCCTTCCCCCTGTTCATGGAACCCAATGCCGTGCAGCTCAATGCCGCGTCCATGGTGGACCCGCTGGTGCGGCTCAAATTCTTCGGCTGGGCCGATGCCGGCCGCATCCCCCTGCAGGACCTGCTGCTGGGCCAGCAGATCAACGGCCTCGGCGCCGGGCAGGTGGGGGCGCTCTTCCTGGGCGGCTCCTTGCTGGCGGCCCGCGGCATCATCCGCTGGCAGATCGCCCTGGGCTTTTTTGCCGGAGTGGCCGGTCTGGCCGCGCTCTTCTACATGAACAGCCCCGCCACCGACGCGTCGCCCCTGTTCCACCTGTGCACGGGCTCGGTCATGCTGGGCGGTTTCTTCCTCATCACCGATCCGGCCAATGCGCCGTCGCGCCCCCTGCCCATGTTCCTGTACGGCCTGCTGGGCGGCGCGCTGGTGATGACCATCCGCAAGTACGGCATCTACCTTGACGGTGTGCCCTTTGCCATCCTGCTGGCCAATCTGGTGGCCCCGCTGCTGGATTCCATCCGGCCCAAACCTTTTGGAGTGCGCTAGCCATGGCCGATATCCTGCGAATGATCGTCGTCCTGTCAGCCCTGTGCGGCCTTTCGGGCTTTGCCCTGTCCTACCTCAAGATGGTCACTGCGCCCGTCATCGAGGAACAGGTGCTGACCTATGTGCAGGGACCGGCCATTGCCGGGGTGTTCACTGATATCGACAACCAGCCCATCGCCGACCGCAAGGCCTTCGAGACCGAAAAAGGCCGGGTGCTGGTCTTTCCCGCCATGCGTGACGGGAAGCTGGTGGGCGTGGCCCTGGAAGCCAAGGGCAAGGGCTACGGCGGTGACGTGGGCGTGATGGTGGGCTTCAATGTGGCCAACGACACGCTGGCGGGCATCGGCACCACCACCCTCAAGGAAACGCCCGGCCTGGGCATGCGTATCGCGGAGCCCGGCTTTACCGGGCAGTTCAGGGGCATCGCCGCGCCGGTGGGCCTCAAGAGCCAGGGGGGCAGCATCGACGGCATCTCCGGCGCCACCATCTCCTCTTCGGGAGCGGTGACGGCCGTGAACCTGGCCGCCGAGGCCTACAAGGCCCTCAAGCCTGAAATCCTCAAGACCTGGGGCAACAAATAAGGAGCCGGCCATGAGCAGCGTCATGCAAGAATTCACCAAGGGGCTGTGGAAGGATCTGCCTCCCTTCCGGCTGGTGCTTGGTCTGTGTCCCACGCTGGCGGTCACCAACTCCGCCAACAACGGCCTGGGCATGGGTGCGGCGGTCATCTTCGTGCTCGTGCTCTCCAACATGATCATTTCCATGGTGCGCGGCATCATCCCCAAGAAAGTGCGCATCGCCTGCTTCATCGTCATCGCGGCCTCGCTGGTGGTGGCGGTGGAACTGCTCATGCAGGCCTATGCCTATCCGCTCTACCAGCAGCTGGGCATCTTCGTGCCGCTCATCGTGGTGAACTGCATCATCCTGGCCCGCGCCGAGGCCTTCGCCGCCAAGAACGGCGTGGCCGCCTCGGTGGCCGACGGCCTGGGCATCGGCCTGGGCTTCACCATGTCGCTGACCTTCCTGGGGTCGCTGCGCGAGATCCTGGGCAACGGCACCTGGTTCGGCCATCCGGTCATGTGGGACGGTTTCCAGCCGTTCGCCATCATGGTGCAGGCCCCCGGCGCCTTCATCTGCCTGGGCCTCATCCTGGCCACCATGAACGTCATCAATGTCTGGCAGGCGCGCCGCAAGGGCGGCCAGGTGGTGGAAACCTCCAGCTGCGGCGGCTGCAAGGCGTGCAGCATGCTCCAGCAGCGTCAGGAACAGTAGCCCGCGGGCTTTCGCAAGGATGCGCGTATGGATATCTTCCAGCTTTTCATCTCGGCCATCTTCGTCAACAACATCGTGCTGGCCCAGTACCTGGGCAACTGCCCCTACCTTGGCTGCTCCAAGGAAAAAGGCGTGGCCCTGGGCATGGGCGGCGCGGTGATCTTCGTCATCATCGTGGCCACGGCCTGCACCTGGCTCATGCAGCGTTACGTGCTGGAGCCCTTTGGCCTGGGCTACCTGCAGACCATCGTCTTCATCGTGGTCATCGCCTCGCTGGTGCAGTTCGTGGAGATGTTCCTCAAGAAGATGGTGCCGCCCCTGTATGCGGCCCTGGGCATCTTCCTGCCGCTGATCACCACCAACTGCGCCGTCATGGGCGTGGCCATCCTGGTGCAGCGCGAGGAATACGACCTGCTCACTTCCGTACTGTACGGCGCGGCCTCGGCCGTGGGCTTCACCCTGGCCCTCCTGCTCATGGCGGGCATCCGCGAGCGGCTGGATACCTGCCGTCTGCCCAAGGCCATGGCCGGGACGCCCATCGCCCTCATCATGGCCGGCCTGATGTCGCTGGCTTTCATGGGCTTCAAGGGCATGGCGCAATAACGCGGACTACGGGCTTTTGACTGCCGCTGGGCGGCAAGGAGAGGCATATATGGTTTTCGTTTCCATCATCACCCTGTTCGGATTGGGGCTCGTGGCCGCCATCCTGCTGTCCATCGCCTCGCGCGTCTTCTACGTCAAGGAAGACCCGCGGGTGGAGGCCGTGCTGGAGGTCCTGCCCGGGGCCAACTGCGGTGGTTGCGGCTTTGCCGGCTGCGAAGGGTACGCCGCGGCCGTGGTCTCCGATCCCGACATCCCGGCCAACAAATGCTGCGCGGGCGGTGCCGATACGGCCATCGCCGTGGGCGAGCTGACCGGCAAGACCGTGGCCGAGGCGGAGCCCCTGTTCTCGCTGCGGCGCTGTGACAAGCTGGCCGGCAATGTGGCCCTGCGCTACCAGTATCAGGGCATGCCCTCCTGCGCGGCGGCGGCCATGCTGCGCGGCGGCACCGATACCTGCCACTGGTCCTGCATGGGCTTCGGTGACTGCGTGCAGGTCTGCCCCTTCGACGCCATGCAGGTCAAGGACGGCGTGGTGCGTGTGGACATGTCCCGCTGCACGGGCTGCGGCATGTGCGTTTCGGCCTGCCCGCGCGGTGTGCTGGAGCTGGTGCCGCGCCGCCATCGTGTGGCCGTGTTCTGCAATACGCGCGACAAGCTGCGCGCCGTGACCGAAGTCTGTGACGCGGGCTGCATCAATTGCGGCCGCTGTGCCAAGGCCTGCCCGGCCAAGGCGGTGAGCAACGTGGCCGGCCGCATGGTGGTGGACCAGATCAAGTGTGTTTCTTACGGGCCCGATTGCGGTGAGGCCTGCGTGGAGGCCTGTGCCCGCCACATCCTGCGCCGTACCTGCCCCACGGGCATCGAGGCCGCCAATGTGGCCAGGATGAAGGATGACAGCGATGGCGACGGCGCTGCTGGGGGCGGCACCGTGCCTGTGACCGGAAAGAACGACCGCCCCGCACAGGAGAACTGCAATGCCTAAGACCTCTCGCCGAGATTTTTTGCGCTGGACGCTGGCCGGCAGCGGCCTGTTGCTGGCCGGTGCGGCCTCCGTCCTTGAGCCCGCGCCCGCCCGGGCCATGACGCGCCTTGGCGCGCCCGCGCAGCAGACGGCCCTGTTCATGGGCACCATGGTGAGCATCACCGTGGCTTGTCCGTCGTCCACCCAGGCCCATGATGCCATGGATCTGGCCTTTGCCGAGGGGCGCCGTCTGGAAGCCCTGCTGACCCGGCATGACGCGGCGGCCCCCCTGGGCGTGCTCAACAGCCAGGGCAGCCTGCGGGACGTGCCGCCCGAGCTGCTCAATGTCTGGCAGCGGGCCCACGGCATCTGCCACCTGACCGGCGGTGCCTTCGACGCCACGGTCCTGCCGCTGGTGCGCCTGCTGGAGAGCCGCAGCAATCCCGAAGGCGAGCTGGAGCTGGCCGAGAGCGATTTGCGCGAGGCCCTGGCCCTGGTGGATACCGATGCCGCATCGCCAAGGGGCATATCGTGGACGCCATGTCCGCCGTGCTGCTGCGCGCGGGCTGCGAGAACCACCTCATTAATGCCGGGGGCGACATCCTGGCGCGCGGCCACAAGGCCCCGGGCGTGTTCTGGCGCGTGGCCGTGGAAGACCCGGAAAAGCGCGGCCACTATCCGCAGGTGCTGGAGCTGTACAACCAGGCCATCGCCACGTCCGGCGGCTATGAGATGCACTATGACGCCGAGGGGCGCCATCACCATCTGCTGGATCCGTCCACCGGACGCAGCCCCGTGCTGGGCAGCATGAGCGTGCTGGCCGCCACCTGCATGCAGGCCGATGCGCTGGCCACCGGCCTGTCCGTCCTGCCCGCCGGGGAAGCCCTGACCCTGGCCGACAGCCTTTCGGGCTGCGCCTGCGGCCTGCTGCGCCGGGACGGCCGTTTGCAGGTCTCCCGCCGCTGGCCTGCGGAAGCCTGATACCGATCGTTCATGGATGTAAAAAGCCCGTCCCCCGCAGGGGACGGGCTTTTTTCGTCTCCGTTTCCAGCCCTTCCGCCTCCCCCAAGCTCGTTCCCGCCTGCTGCGGCATCCTGTCGCCGGCTCCACGAAGGGATGCGGTCAAAGGTGGCAAGAGAATGAGGCAAGGCCGGCGCGTACGCTGGCTGGGAGCCCGCGTCACGTTCAGCGCCGCCGCATGATGTCCCGACGTGGCGGCTCGCCGAACAGCTTTTTGTATTCCCGGTTGAACTGGGAGGGGCTTTCATAGCCCACAGCCAGACTGGCGCCCACGGCATCCATATCTTCGGCAAGCATCAGGCGCTGGGCTTCGTAAAGACGCAGCCGCTTGTGGTACTGCAAGGGACTGAGCGTCGTTATTTCCTTGAAGTATTTATGAAAAGTCGATGTGCCCATGTTCACGCTGCGTGCGAGTTCCTCGACGCGCAGCGGCTGCATGAAGTGCGTCCGTATCCAGGAAACAGCCTGGGCCACCTGATTGCCCCGGGTGCCGGGCATGAAGAATTTGCGAATGTGCATCCCCAGCGGCCCTGTGAGCAGGCGGTACGAGATCTCCTGGATGACGAGCCCGGCAAGGAAGCCTCCATCTTGCCGGCCGGAAAGCTCCGTCAGCCGGAAAAACGCGTCCAGCAGCGGGGCGTCGGCCTCTGCCGCCACGACACCCGTACCTGTGGCAGGGGCATCCCCGCCGGGCGGGCAGACTTGGCTGGCAAGGCGGGACACCAGATAGGTGTCCAGATCGAGGGTGACGGCCAGGAAGGGAGCTTTGCCGCTCGCCTCGGAGATGAAACAGATGCCGGGCATGTCCAGGCTGACGGCGAAGCACTGTCCTTCCCTGTGGATGACTTCCGTGGAACCGACAAGGGCCCGTTTCTCGCCCTGGACGATGAGACCGACAGAGGGCTTGTAGAAACTGTATTCGACGGATCCCGCGGTATCCCGTCGGGAAAGGGCGAAGCCTTCGATGGCGGTGGCATATTTGCCGGGGGCGGGCATACGTTGCAGCAGCAAGGCCTTCAACCATTCAAGATCCTGCATGGGCGCACCTCCAGCCTGTGGTTCCCGGGTGTCCCGTCCCGACAGGTCGGGATGGGGATCGACAGGATACGAAAATACGCCCTGTTCGGTCTGATGGCAATTTGGGAACAGCTGTGGAAGAGGATCGGGCAATGATCATAGAGGAACGGCTCTAGTCCGGCAGGAATGGTGCCGGTAACGTAGTCCCGGCGGGAGGCCCCGCAAAACCTTTACCTGAAGGATCGCCCATGGATGACAGGAAAAAGAACGTATCCCGTCGCGGACTGCTCAAAGCCGCCGGGACAGGCCTTGCCGGAGCGGCCGCCGCATACGGCCTGAACAAACTGGGCCTGCTGCCGGGGACGTCGTCTCCCGTGCCGGAACCGCCCGTGGACGGGATGACGTACCGTACCCATCCCCAAAGCGGCGACAGGGTCTCCTTGCTGGGCTTTGGCTGCATGCGCCTGCCCGTGCGGCCCGAGGCCACCTCGCCCCGCGGGCCGGAAGTGGATGAGGCCGCCACCTTCGCCCTGGTGGACTATGCCCTGGATCACGGTGTGAACTATTTCGACACGGCCTGGGGCTATCACGGCGGCATGTCGGAGACCGTCATCGGCAAGGCGCTCAAGCGGCATCCGCGGGAACGTTTCCACCTGTCCACCAAGATGCCGACCTATCTGGACCCTGACCTGGCCATGGCCAAAGACATCTTTGCCCGGCAGCTGGAAAAGTGCCAGGTGGAGTACTTCGATTATTATTTGCTGCACACACTGACCAGCAAGCAGGAATACCAGCGGGTCTATGAGGAAAGGGGCATCCTCGATTTTCTGCTGGAGCAGCGCGAGAAGGGACGTATCCGCCATCTGGGCTGGTCTTTCCATGGGGATAAGGAAACACTGGAATATGTGCTTTCGCGGGACGTGCGCTGGGATTTTGCCCTGGTGCAGCTGAACTACCACGACCTGCTGTACAAGCACATCCCTTCCGTGGTGCAGCGGCGGCGCGTCAAGGAGCCCGCTCCCGCCCGCTGGATGTTCGACAGGATGCAGGAGAGCGGCCTGCCCCTGATGGTCATGGAGCCCCTGCTGGGCGGACGTTTGGCCCGTCTCAACAAAAAGGCCCTGACCATCCTGCAGGCGGCCGATCCGCAGGCCAGCGCGGCTTCCTGGGCCTTCCGCTATGTGGCGGGGCTGCCCAATGTCATGACCGTGCTGAGCGGCATGACCTACATGGAGCACCTGCAGGACAACCTGCGCACCTTCGCCCCGCTGCGCCCCTGTTCCGACAGGGAGCTGGCCGTGCTGGAAGAGGCCCTCGCGGCCTTTGCCACGGCGGATAACATCCAGTGCACCACCTGCGGGTACTGCATGCCCTGTCCGTATGGGGTGGACATCCCCACGGTCTTCTTGAACCACAATCACTGCCTGGATGATGAGCAGGTGCCCAGGGGAGAGCGCGATGCCGACTATGACCGGGCCCGGCGCGCCTATCTGGTCAATCTGGCCCGGCGGGTACCGGATCTGAGGGACGCGGCCCACTGCACGGGCTGCGGCAAATGCGTGAAACTGTGCCCGCAGTTCATCGACATCCCCGGCGAGATGGCGCGACTGGGCAAGTTTGCTGAAGATCTGAGGATAAAAGGCTAGACGCTTACGCCGGGGGCATCCCGGCTACGGGCCGGGACGGAAGGGGCGCGGCCCTTTACTGCGCTGTGCCGGAAACGATGAGGGCATCATGGTCCGAAAACTGCGAATCCTGCTTGAAATAGGCTGCCTGCTGGGCTTTTTTGTGCTGTTCCTGGATGTCCACGGCCTCTGGTCGGGAGATATGGTCTGGCTCGGCAAGATGCAGCTGGTCCCGGCCTTCGTGTCGGGTGCAGTGCTGACGATGCTGTCGCTGGTCATCCTGACCCTTGTCCTGGGGCGCATCTACTGCTCCGTGGTCTGTCCCCTGGGTATCCTTCAGGATCTTGTCTGGCGTTGCCGTCGCGGCAGGAGGCGCCAGACCTTCCGGCCCAACAGGCCATGGCTGCGTCTGGCGGCCCTCGTCCTCTTTGCCGCCGCTCTGGGGCTGGGCCTGCCCGGTCTGGCCGGGATACTGGATCCCTACAGTGCCTTTGGCCGGATGGCCACGGATCTTTTCCAGCCGCTGGCCGTGCTGGTCAACAACGGTCTGTCGCTGGCGGAACAGTCGTTCGGGGGCGCGACCATCGCTCCTGTCCCGCTGGTCCAGAAGGGTCTGGCCGCGCTGCTGGGCGCCGGGCTCACCTTTGGCCTCATCGCTTTCCTGGCCTGGCGGGGCGGTCGTACCTGGTGCAATACCCTGTGCCCTGTGGGGGCCTTCCTGGGCTGTTTGAGCCGTGTCTCCCTGTTCAGGCCGCGCATCCGTCAGGATCGCTGTGTGGGCTGCGGGCTTTGCGCCGCCCGCTGCAAGGCGGCCTGTATCGATCCGGAGGCCCGGCACGTCGATGCCTCGCGCTGCGTGGCCTGCTTCGACTGTCTGGAGGTCTGCCGCCGTGGTGCCCTGACCCTCCTTCCTCTGGGGAAACAGGAAGGGAAGGCAGCCGCTGGCAGGAAGAAGGACGCTCCCCGGGCGGCAGGGAGCCCCGATCCCGGGCGCCGGGCCATGCTCGGCGGTCTGGCAGGCATGGCGACGGGCATGGTCTTCCCGGGGAAGGCGGAAGCTGCCGAACACGGCAGGCAGGTCCCCATCCCGGCGCTGGAGCGCAAGCGGCGCCCTGAACGCGGCCTTCCGGTACTGCCGGCGGGTTCCACCGGTCTGGAACACTTCCGCGGCCATTGCACCGGCTGCCAGCTGTGTGTGGCCGTGTGCCCCAACCATGTATTGCGTTCCCGGGACGAGGGCCCGGACATGCTGCAACCGTCCATGACGTTCGAGAACGGCTTTTGCCGCACCAACTGTACGGCCTGTTCCGAGGCCTGTCCTGCCGGGGCCATCCGGCCCGTGAGCTTGCAGGAAAAGAGCTCCATCCAGGTGGGCAGGGCCGTGATCGACCGGGATCTGTGCATCGTCGGCAGGGACAAGGTGACCTGTACGGCCTGCAAGCGGAGCTGTCCCACCGGGGCCGTCAGCCTTGTGGGGCCGGGCGAGCTCCAGCTGCCTGCCGTGGACACGGAACGCTGCATCGGCTGCGGTGCCTGTGAATATGTCTGTCCTTCCCGGCCGCTGGCGGCCATCCGGGTGGAAGGCAACCTGATCCACCGCCGCATCTGATGTGCCGTCGCAAGGCATGAAAAAAGGGAGGACCATGTCCTCCCTTTTGGTTTGTCGTAGGTGCTGCCGTGGGGCCTAGCGGCTCCACTTGAAGGTGAAGACCTGCTCGGTATCGGGGTGCAGGCTCAGGTGCACGGGGCAGGTGTGGGCGGCCCGTTCGATCATGGTCTTTTCCTTTTCGGAGAAGTCACGGTCGGGCATGTTGAAGATGATCTCGATCTTGCCGATGCGGCGCGGGTTGGCGCTCATGGTCTTGCTGATCTCGATGGTGGTGCCGGTCACGTCCACGCCGTGGTTCCGGCCGTAGATGCCGATGATGGTCATGGCGCAGGCGGCCAGGGCCGTGGCGCAGAGGTCGGTGGGGCAGAAGGCTTCGCCCTTGCCGTTGTTGTCCTTGGGGGCGTCGGTGACGAGCACGGTACCGCTCTGCTGGTGCACGCATTCCACGCGCAGGTCGCCGAGATATTTGGCGATGATGTCTGCCATGAGGGAACTCCTTTTTTTGCTCCAGAATGCCCTGTCGGCTTCCCGGACGCAAGAGGTATGTCCATAGTCGGGGAAAACGGTTTTGAGCCTTCCGGGGGCCTTGTGGCGTTATGGCGGGCCATGGCCCGGATGCCGGGCCGTTCCGCCCATGAAAAAAGGGGAGGCGGATGCCTCCCCAACAAGCTCCCGGAGATGGGAGCCGTCTGTCTTAATCGTTGGCCAGGCGGGCGGCGTCGGCGCGGCGGCGCATGCGGGCCACGCGTTCGCGCAGACCGGCGCGGTAGGCGTCCAGGTCCTCGATGCGGGCGCGGGCCACGCCGCTTTCCATGGCGGCACGGGCCACGGCGGGCGTCACCCATTCGATGATGCGCGGATCCAGCGGGCTGGGGATGATGTAGTCGGGGCCGAAGCTGAACTTCTTGCCGCCGTAGGCCTTGCTCACCTCTTCGGGCACGTCTTCGCGGGCCAGCATGGCCAGGGCCTCGGCAGCGGCCAGCTTCATGGCTTCGTTGATCTCCGTGGCCTGCACGTCCAGGGCGCCGCGGAAGATGAAGGGGAAGCCGGACACGTTGTTGATCTGGTTGGGGCAGTCGGAGCGGCCGGTGCCCATGAGCAGGTCGTCACGGGCGGCCTTGGCTTCGGCATAGGTGATCTCGGGCACGGGGTTGGCGCAGGCGAAGATCACGGGATGCGAGGCCATGCTGCGCACCATGTCCTGCGTGACCAGACCGGGCTTGGACAGGCCCAGGAACACATGGGCGCCCTGCATGGCTTCGGCCAGGGTGGCGTCCTTTTCCTGCGCGAAGGCGGCCTTGGTGGGATGCAGCTTGTCCTGGCGGCCCTTGTGGATCAGGCCCTTGCTGTCGAACATCCAGATGTTCCCGCGCTTGACGCCCAGGCTGACGTAGAAGTTGGCGCAGGCGATGCCGGCGGCACCGGCGCCCACCACCACGACCTTCATGTCTTCCATCTTGCGGCCGGCGATGTGGGCCGCGTTGATGAGGCCCGCGCCGGAGATGACGGCGGTGCCGTGCTGGTCGTCATGGAAGACGGGGATGTTCATGATCTCCTTGAGCTTCTGTTCGATATAGAAGCACTCGGGGGCCTTGATGTCTTCCAGGTTGATGCCGCCGAAGGTGGGCTCCAGGGTCTTGACCACGTTGATGAGCTCGTCGGGATCGGTGGTGGCCAGCTCCAGGTCGAAGACGTCCACGTCGGCGAACATCTTGAAGAGCATGCCCTTGCCTTCCATGACGGGCTTGCCCGCCAGGGGGCCGATGTTGCCCAGGCCCAGCACGGCCGTACCGTTGCTGACCACGGCCACCAGATTGCTGCGGGCGGTGAGGCTGGCCGCGGCGGCGGGATCGGCCTCGATGGCGCGGCAGGCATCGGCCACGCCGGGCGAATAGGCCAGGGTCAGGTCGTCCTGGGTCTCGCCCCGCTTGGAGGGCAGCACTTCCACCTTACCGGGGCGGGGCTCCGCATGATATTTCCAGACATCTTCCTTGGTATAGCTCATAGTATCCTCTGCTGCTCGGCTGGAGCGGTGAGATAGTGAAAAACGGGCCCGGACAGGCGCGTGGAGAGCGTTCTCCCGTTCTTCTGGCCCGGAGTCGGGACAGGGGAGGATCGCGCGCTCCCGCGTCATGACGGGCCTTCTCGGCCCCGGGCCGCGGGGCATGGCTGTGTGCCATG
>PPYF01114656.1_pt1 | contig 19647 bp, 17 predicted proteins | sample 1559871 | NCBI WGS metagenome assembly PPYF01 (sample SAMN08240021, study PRJNA423297) | Human gut metagenome, whole genome shotgun sequencing project. | reverse complement strand
TCTCGTAACGAATGGTATCACAGATAAACAAAGAAAATCAATGACTTCTGTCGTATTTGACCATATATAATGTTGCAGTATCCATATCCCATATGGCTAACGCCCATTTGGGGAAAGACAATGCGGCGGTTTTCTGAACGATTTTCTTCATGTCGGACACAACAGGAGTATACCCAAGTTGGAATAAGAATTTTCCGTTTTTTCCGAATGGAAGGTTCAAATCGCTTTCCAGATAGACGGAGGATACCAACTTGCGAAGCGCGGCACGGCAATCCCATAGATTTTCCCATGCTGCAGTGGAAGCTTGAAGAAAAGCCTCGCCCACATTATAATAGGCCGTAATCGTGATGTGCGTGAGGATTTCCTCTGTATAAGATTTGTAGAGCCAGGAAGATCCATATGGCATCTTTTCCAGACCGATTTCACAGAGATAATGCTGCTCTTCTGAGATGTGTTTCTTCTTTTTCATACATTCTTTCGCTTGTATAATGCCGGGCAGATGTTCTTCGGCGGGGCTTCTTCCAAGAAAAATCACTCGTGAAGATTGAAACGGGAGTTTTACGGTACGCAGTGCCAGCAAGCAGTGTTTTCGTCTATACAAAAACACTTTTTGCGTTGCAAAATGCTTGTTGGGGAAGTGCCCCAAACCCCTTTGTTCTGCATTTTTCAATGCAGGCTGCGCGTCCCGGCGGGACGCTTTTTACCCGGTGATGCTCTCCAGGTCGTTGAGGACTTGCATGAGGTAGGAAGAGGCTTCTGCCAGAGAAGCATACTTCATCTGTTCCGGGACAGACGTATCCAGAAGTGTAATGCCCCATTTCTGCATACATTCCGCAAGCTCCTGTTGTGCTTGCAGTGCAGCCTCCCGGCGCACCTCCGGGGAAGCGTCCGTGTCCAGCACATAGGCAACAGTAAATGCGCCGTTGCGATCTTCCGTCAACTGCACCATGGAATCGTGGTCAATCCAGAAATGGCAGAACCAGACCCTGCCGCCGATGTTTTCAATGTTATGGCGGAGATCTTCTTCACCGCTCCATTGCGGCACTTCGGAGAGAATGCTCTGCAACTGCTCATACGCGTGCTGTTCGGCAGGGGTGGCTTTCTTGCAACGGTATTCCCGCTGGATAGTACACTGCCAGTATAATGCCAGCTTGCCGCACTTTGCCTGCTCGATTGCATCCTGAATATCGGCTAAAATGCTGTTCCGTGGTTCTCTCATCTTGACACCCTCAAATAATCAACTCTTTAGGAAACAATACATCCTATAAGGATGATTGCAGCCGAAAGGAATGCAAAAGAAAAGCGCACCGGCTAAATTTCAGTCGATGAGCTTGCAAAGTTTGTGACTTTATTCCTCGTTTGTGAGATAAGGGAGATTGCCGATATAGGTGTCCAGCAGATCGAGTGCCGCTTTTTTCTGGATGGGAGTCAAACCTTCCAGCCGCTTGCGGATCTCATCGTCGGTCACATGGGATGCTGTGCCGACATAATCACGGAGCAGAACGTCTGCCGGAACGTCCAGCGCATTCAGAATACTGATAAGCGTAGAAAGGCTAGGTTCTTTCAGTCCACGCTCAATTGCGCCGATAAAATTGGAGGAGAGATTTGCTTTTTCAGCAAGCTGTTCCATCGTCAAGCCCTGATTCTGCCGTTGCTCCTGCAGACGCTGCCCGAATAATTCTTTCATAGTAAGCTCCGTTTCAATAGGGTTGATTGCACTCAATAGAATACCTGCTACGGCGCACTTGATACACAATCGTTAGACAACATTGCTGCCGATAGATTGCGAAAAAGCAAAAAATGCCGGAAACCGACCACTCACGGTCAGTTCCCGGCAATCTGCTTTTATCGAGCCTGCTCGTTCTCCTGTGCTGGCTTTTCTTCTGCAAAAAATCGCTCCACGTTTTTCTGTGCACGAACCAGCTCCTGCATCTCGTCCCGTGCCTTGCGGTAGTCCGGGTAGGCTGCTTTCTTTTGGGTCAATAGTTCTGCAAACTCCGCATCCAACTCCTTGACCTTCGGCAATTTTTGTAGTCCCGCCTCGTCAAAGGCCGCTTTCGCCGCCTTGTGCAGGGTGATTTCCTCCCGGTGGGTTTCCAAAAACTTTTTACTGTACCCTGACTTGCGGTAGGCATCATAGACCTCACGGGTCTTGGCATAGTTGATGATGTGGGTTTTCAGCACGGCAATTTCCGTCAGCCTTGCTTCTGCTGCCTTGATGGAATCGCCCATGGCATGATAGTGTTCCGTTGCCGCCGCTGCACGTTCTCGCAGTTCCTCGGCACTGCTGATCTTCTGTTCCTGTAAAAACAGCAGGGTCTTGGACATCTCTTTCAGGTTGAACTTGTTCGCCCACTTTTTGTAGCCGACACTCTTGCCCTCTGTCATTTTCCCTTGAATATCTACTAGAAGCTGGAACGATTGCTCCTGCGGTGGTTTCTTCTGGTACGGCTTGTGCTTTGCCTTTCCCTCCAGCACTGCCTTGATCTCGTCCTCGCCATAGCCGGTGCCCAGAGTGCGGAAACGGATAAAACGCTTCTGCCCCTTGCCCTTCACCGCCGTGTGCTTGCCACGCTTCACCTCGTAGCCCTGCTGTATCAGCTTTTGAAGAAAAACTTCAAAGTCCTTCGGCTGCTCTGCAAGGATGGTGTCGATGATTCCGCACAGGCGGTCACGGTTGCTTTCTCTCGGCGGGTAAACGATGCGCTTCTGCCGTTCCCGATAAGGCTTGTACTCGATGGTGGAGAGCTGATGTTCCAAGCAGATTAGATCGCTCAACCGCTGTACTGCAAAGGTGGAAAGCCAGAAATTTTTGAACTTCCGGGTCCCATCCAAGGCAGTGGAATTATCCACCCGGAAGGCTCGCCCCTCCATGTGGATGGTAGCACCCAGCGGCAGATAGTCCTTCCGGCGCAGATACTTCGTCTGGTGATGAGTGCCGTCCTCGTTCAGCCCAGCAAGGTAAATATTTTCGCCACACTGCCACAGTTGCTTGGCACGGTGCGCCCACTGGTCGCTAGGGAAGCCGGTGACCGGGACGGTGCCCAATTCCGTTTCCTTTTCCAGCAGCTTTCCACCTACAAGTTCGCAGATCTTCCGGGCATCCTCGCCGTAAAACTCAAACTGACCGCCCTGTTCAAAACCTACCAGCGCATCCGGGTGCTGCTCCTTCAGGGCGTACAGGCGCAGGGGGCGTGTAATGCTCCTTTTCCTTGTCGGTCAGGTAGCGGTCGGACTGGATCATCAGGTCGATATACTGTTCCACCTGTGCCCATTTCAGGGTGATTTTCTGGTGCTCAGGGTAATGGTCAAATTCCAGCCCCTTCCAGTCGTGGTTGACAAAGCCGCTGCTGCCGTCCAGAAAATCGTGGGAGTGCCCACCGATGCCGTACTCCTTTGCCAACGCTTTGGCACGGAGGCTGCGGTCAGGCTGGGTCTGGTACAGTGCCATAATGCGCTGTTTACCGCCCATAAATCCTGAACCGTGCCACCGCAGTTCTTTTTCAATTTCAGCCTGCGACAAAACAAAAGCGGAGGGCGTTTTTTCGCTCTCCGCTTGGTCGATTTTTTCAATTTGCTGGGCTTCCGTAGGGATGGCAACATCCAGAAAACTTAGCTGTAAATCAGCTCCGTCAGTACCAGTTCCTCGGCCTGCGCTTTCAGGCTGTTCATGTGCTGCACCCACGCCATCTGATTCTGCTCTTTGTCCGGGGCCGGGTTCTTCGCCAGCAGTTCGGTCATCATCTGCTCCTTCATCGCTACTGCGGTCTGCTCCAGTTCGGACAGAGTTGGGTACAGGCTCCCCGACAGGAGCATCGTGTTGTACAGCACCGGGCGATGGTCTTTCAAGTACGTCCGGCGCAGCCTGCCGTACTTGCCCAGCGGCTTCCGGGGCTGGTTCAGGGTCAGGTTCGGGAACTGGTAGTCCCCGACGGTCGAGTAGGTAGATACGCAGTCGGCACAGTTTATGTGCTGAATATCGGGTTTTGGCGAAGCCCAACAATCGTTTTTGAAGTCGGATTTGAAAAATCTGATTCAAAACTTGTGAGTTGGCACCAACTCGCCCTGCTTGCTGCGGTTGCAAACTCGAAAATTTTTTTGCAGAAAAATAACCGCCCGCTTCAAGTTGAACTTGAAAACGGACGGTCTCGATTGCAAAATGATTTTCAAATTTGGGAAGCACGTTGAAAGGTTTCATAGCACCCGCAAGCAATGCAGACGTATATACATCTGCTTATTTTGCTTTGCAAAATACTTGTTGGGGAGCACCCAAACCCTTGAACTGCATCCCGTGGATGCAGGCTGTTTTAAGCAAATAAAAAGGAAAACTGTTTTACTTTTTGCGGAATTCTCCATATAGCCACTCTGCCAGAGCTGACATAATAGCCTTGTACTTGCTGGTATCCTCAAACAAGGAAGAGAAGGTGTCCTGCGCTTCGAGATAGCTGTCCTGTGCGGCAGTATCAAAAGCCTTGGGGAAGATGCTCTCGGTAAAGATCTGCGGGTCGGAGCTGCGCGCCAGCTTTGCCAGCTTCGGGTCGGCCAGCAGACGGTCATGCAGGGCAGTAAGCAGCACCCGGTCGGCATTGGTGAACTCACCCTTGAACTTCTCGTTGATCTTCAAAATGATCTCGTCCAGCGGCTCCTTGGGGTCGTGGCCGAGAGCACCCTTCTGGGTGACCGGCTCGTAGACGCCCTTTGTGTGTTCCAGCTCAATAGCACCGGCAAAGGTCTTTTGCAGCTTGTAATACTCCAGCTGCAATTTGCCCTCCAGATCCAGCGGAGAGACCTCGTCCGGCGGCAGCAGTTTGAGCAGGTAAGCGCAGAATACGTTCTCCTTGTGCAGCTCTTCGTCGAACATCCGCGCCACCTGTGAAACGTAGCCATACCACTTGACAAGGCTGCGCAGCAGGCGGCGGAACTGGTACCGCTCGGCCTGCGTTTTCTGGTTGTAGCGGTCTGCCACCGGCTTCAAGACGCTGCTCATGCGGCCCACGGCATTTTTGTCCTGCTTGGTGCTGCGGAAATACTCCTTAGCAAAGGCTTCCACGTCTGCGTCGGAATAGACCGCAAAGCTCCGCAGCTCCTTCTGGGTCTTGTAAATGAGGTCGGTGTTGACCTCCTGCTCCAGAAAGGTTTCCTGATAAAACGGCTGGAAGGCTTCCCGGATGTCCTCTGCCTTGTTCACAAAATCCAGCACAAAGGTGTCGGTTTTGCCGGGGCAGGTACGGTTTAAGCGGGAGAGGGTCTGCACTGCCTTGACGCCCTTCAGCTTTTTGTCCACGATCATGGTGTGGAGCAGCGGTTCGTCAAAGCCTGTCTGGTATTTTTCTGCCACGATGAGCACATTGAAGTTGTTATGAAACTCCTTTTTGGTCTGGCTCTCCGCAATGTGGCTGCCGTCGGCGCGGACGTTCAGGGACTGCTCCGTGTACTCCACACCGCCATCCGGTACGGCACCGGAAAACGCCGCTAAGATCTGCACATCGTCATAGCCTTGCTCCGCAATGTAGCGCTTGACCTCGTGGAAGTACCGCACTGCTGCCAATCGGGAGGAGGTGACCACCATCATCTTGCCCCGCCCGCCGATCTTGTGGCTGGTGGTCTCCCGGAAGGTTTCTACAATGATCTTTGCCTTCTGGCTGATGTTGTAGGGGTGCAGCTCTTCATACTTACGGATGAGCTTCGCCGCCCGGCTGGCGGGCAGGTCGGGGTTGTCCGGGATAGTCTTGGCGATCTTGAAGCAGGTGGAATAGGTCATGTAGTTTTGCAGCACATCCAGAATGAACCCTTCTTCAATGGCCTGCCGCATACTGTAAATGTGGAAGGGGTGGTGACTGCCGTCCGGGTACTCGGTGCCGAACAGTTCCAGCGTGGCGGCTTTTGGGGTGGCGGTAAAGGCAAAGAAGGACAGGTTCTTGTGCCGCCCGTGGGAGGTCAACTCCTTCACCAGTGCATCCTCCGGGTCGATCTCGTCCTCCGCTTTGCCTTCCAGCTCGGCATATTCCCGCAGCGCATCCTCGGTGTCGGCAAGGGCGGCTTTCAGCTTCAAAGCAGAGGTGCCGGTCTGGGAGGAGTGCGCTTCGTCGATGATAACGGCATAGTTCTTCCCGGCGGTCTTGTTTACCTCAGTGTAGATGACCGGGAACTTTTGCAGCGTGGTGATGATGATGCGTGCGCCGTTGTTGATGGCATCCCGCAGGTCGCCGGAGTTTTTGTCCTCGCCGATAGCCTCCACCGCACCCAGCGTATGGTCGAAGCCGGAGATGGTCTCCTGCAGCTGTGCGTCCAGCACGGTGCGGTCAGTCACCACGATGACGCTGGCAAACACCGGCTTGTTCTCGGTGTTGAACAGGGAAGCCAGCCGGTACGCCGTCCAAGCAATGGAGTTGGACTTGCCCGACCCGGCGCTGTGCTGGATGAGATAGTGCTGCCCGGCACCCTTCTGCCGCACATCTGCCACCAGCTTGCGCACCACGTCCAGCTGGTGGTACCGGGGAAAGATCAGGGTCTTGCCGTCCTGCAGGCTCATGAACTTTTGCAGGATGTCCATCATGCTGTCCTTCTGGAACACTTCTTCCCAGAGGTAGGCGGTAAGGTAGCCGTTGGGGTTGGGCGGGTTGCCTGCACCGCCGTCCCGCCCGGCACCGTTAGAGCCCTGATTGAAGGGCAGAAAGCGGGGTATCCTTGCCTGCCAGCCGGGTGGCCATCCAGACCTCGGTCAGGTCTACGCAAAAATAGCCCAGAATGCGCTTATTGAACTGGAAACACACCTCCCGGGGGTCCCGGTCGTGCATCCATTGCTGCTTGGCGTTCTCCACGGTCTGCCCGGTGAACTGGTTCTTCAGCTCAAAGGCGAACACCGGGATGCCGTTTACCGCCAGCACCATGTCCACTGAGTTGTGGGTGGTGTCGGAGTAGAACCACTGCCGGTTGCAGGTGATCTCGTTTTGGGCGTAGCGCTGGGCGTCCTTCTGGTTCAGCGCGGACTCCGGCTGAAAATAGCACACCCGGAACCGCCGTCCCCGGTGCTTGAACCCATACCGCAGCACCGAAAGCAGTCCGTCCGCATCGCAGGCATTATTAAAGGCCGTGCAGAACTTCCGCACCGGGTTTACCGTGTTCTGCTTTTCAAAAAATGCCCACTCATTGGGCTGGGTCTTTTGCACAAAGCGGATCAGGGTATCCACAAACAGCCCCAGCTTGGGGTCGTAGCAATCCCCGTTTCGGGTGTAGCCCCCGGCAGGGGAGAGCAGCGCCGCCGCAATGTCCGATTCAAACTGCTTTTCGGTGGTGATGAGGGGCATGGTTAGACCTCCTTACCGTTGTTTTATAAAATCGTATATGTAATTAGAAGACAGATTGAGTATAATTGTGAGAATAATACCGACTAAAAGGAAATTACGGAATTTTTTAAGCCGATGATCTTGTTTCACATTTTCTCCAAATGCAATTTCATTTTTAGGAAATAAATAGGATCTGAATGCTACAAATAGATTCATAATTACTAAGAAAAAAAGAACAGTATAATTAAAAGGAAGAACGTGCTCAATTAAAGCTGAAAATAAAAATCCATCGACTAATGTGATAACAGGAAGGAATGGAAGACCAACAAAGTAGGTATAAGGCAGTTGTTGTGCCTTTAGCAAGGGTGTGAGCTTTTCTTTTAAATAATGATAATTTCTTTCATCATTGCTGAAATCATAAGCGATGCTATTAGTTCTAAAAGAGTAGAATGAATCACTATCGAACTGAATTGTAATAGTGTTTGAATGGATAGAGTCTGATGGAAGATATGCGTATAAGGTGAATTGACTTATTCGATAGACAATGGTGACAACACTATCATAAAACTCAGCGGGGCTGTCGAAAGTATAGGTTTCTGAACCAGCGTGTACTTTTATCTCAAAAGTTGCTTGCTTAGAAGCGGTTTGTATAATTGAAATAACCTGATCAATAAAAGGCTTGTCAACTTTATAGCCAAAACGTGTTGGAATAGAATCGGATATTATTTGTTTCATTTTTACCTCTTTTCTTTCGGAAAAATCTCCATAGAGAAATTATTCCTTTTAATATCCAATATTTAATGATTTGATGCCGACAGAGTAATTAAATAATATATCGGTAGGAATAATTTGAGAGAAATCTTTTATGGAACCAATATCAAGGGTTAAAGTTGAGTTGGTGAGGATGCTCATGTGTTTCTCCGAAAGTTGCGCAATAGGTTTGCTAAGGCCCTCTTCAAAAAGTTTCACAGCGGGCGTGTCTTTCATAATGCATACACGAAATTCCTGCTGATTCTTGAAGGAATCACGTTTTATGAATTCAAAAAGATGGTCGATATGAGTAGGATGTGCGGGAGGAATATATTTGGCTAACTCTGCACGAAGTTGATTTTCGGAAAAATAAGAAACATCACCATATACAGTTGTTGATTCATTATAGTGCGATTGCAAGGCATCGATAAATCGGTCGGTGTTAACTACAAGGGCATAGCTACAGTTAAGAAGCTTTAAATCTTGTGCAGATGCGGGAGGAATGATTAAAAAGTCATTATAGATATGCTGGTAATGAAAAAAGCACGTTATGAAAGAATTGAAGCGCATAAAATGCCCACTGCTAGGAATGACTTTATCTTCATAAGGATGAGGAATATATTCAAAAGAAGGAAGACTCCCATCAAACTGGTCAGAGCGAACAGTGTCGGTTTTATCATATTGTTGATAATAGGCAATGTTACGCATGAATAAATGTCCTTGTTGAAGCTCTTCCAGATATTCTTTTTGAGAAAATCGTACGATAGGCAACATGTTCATTTTACACCTCCCTCTTTCCCGTTACAACCTCATAAATCAAACTTTTCTTATAGCTTTCCATTTCCTTCACCAACTGTTCTTTTTTCGCAATCAGCCCGTCAATCTCAGCGCATTTGGCGTCAAGGTAGTCAGCAATTTCTTTTTGCTCTTCAAGTGGTGGCAACAAAACAGGCATGGATTTAAGAAGGCTCTGCCCAAGACTAGCCCGTGTTACAAGATTCATTTCCTTAACAAGATAAAACCGTAAGTGAGAGCTTCTAAAATAATACTTTGCATACGGTGTATGCAATTTGTCTGAAAATGGACGTACTCGGATGAGAAAACCAGCAAACGTGGCATTGGGAATATCCTTTTCACAAACACAAGAAAATCCAACTTCTTCGATCGTTTCGGAAGTCCGGGTAAAGAAAATGTCTCCCTCCTTTACAGAGTATCGCTCTTGTTCTTCTGGAGTGGACTCGACTAATCCAGATACGGCAAAAGGCAGAGAGTAATTTTTATAAACATCGCTATAACTTACAAATGGAAAACCTTTTCCAAAAAATTCGCTGCTCTTACTTATACCGTTCTGCGTATCTCCAACATTGCGGAGTTTACCAAGAACCCACTTAGCTGGAATTTGACCAATATAGTCAACCCCGCTATCCTTCATCTCTCGCTCACCACGCACGCCTTTGGTAACAGCCTGCGTAATAACTGCCTGCTTGAGCTTTTTGTATTCCTCGATGCTGGAACGAGTTTTGGAGAGCATTGCATCAATTTCAGAACATTTTTCATCAAGAAAGCTCACAAGCTTGTGCTGTTCGACTATCGGAGGAACAAGATAGAGTAAATCGGCCAGTTTATTCCATTTCAAATCACATGAACGAACGCGAATGCCAGTTGAAAGAGCAAGAAAAACATTGTTGTAGGCCATGGATCTTAGGTAATACATGAGGTACTTTTTGTCTTGTGATGAATCAAGAACAACAAGGACAGGAGAGGATTTTCCGCGAGAATCTGATATGCCAATAGAGCCTGCAAATCCATCCATCCCATGTACAACAAGATCACCTGGCTCGATACCTTGATAACCAATTTCTTTGAGAGAAACCGTAAAACCATCTTCTCTGCGATTACTGCGCAAGGTTACTTCGCCATCACGGAAACAAGTAATAACGCCGTCAGTAGGAAAAACTGCTCGTTGCAGAAGTGTTAAAATATGTTTTCCACGCGCTATGCTCCACCCCTCGGGAATCTCCCCAATCCATTCAATACCGCTGTCTTTCATTTTCCGTGCCATGGTCAGTCCTCCTTATGGAACAGCTCTGCCAGCCCGGCGGAGATATCCTGTTCCAGTGCGGTGATGCGTGCTACAATATCCTCCACGGCTTCCGGTGCCTGATACTCGTAGAAATAGCGGGTCATGGGGATCTCGTAGCCCACCTTGGTCTTGCTGTGGTCGATCCATGCGTCGGGGGCGTAGGGCAGGACTTCCCGGGCAAAGTAGGCGTCAATATCCTGCACCAGCGGCACGTTTTCAGTGTCACGCAGGCTGGTGTCCGGCACAGGCTTGCCGCGCTTCAGAATGATGTTGCCAGCCTCGTCCCGCTGGGGGCGTTCCACAACGATCTTGTTGTAGCCGAACTCCACGCTCTCGAACACCTTGCTCTCGCAGTAGATGCCGTTTTTGTCGCCGTACACCTTGCCGTTGGCAAACTCGCCGTAGGCGGTGACAATCAGCTCCCGGCAGGCATCGGTGATGTCGTTGCGCTTGGTGCCGATGCTCTTGCGGCGTGGCTCGAAGCAGTGGCTGGCGTCAATAAGCTGTACCTTGCCCGCACGGTGGGCGGGCTTATCCTTGCTGAGCACCCAGATGTAGGTGGAGATGCCGGTGTTCATGAACATATCGGTGGAAAGCTGGATGATGCAGTCCAGCCAGTCGTTTTCCAGAATATACTGCCGGATGTTGCTGGGGCCGCTGCCGGCATCGCCGCTGAACAGGGGAGAGCCGTTCTGGATAATGGCCATCTTGCCTTTGTTTGCCAGCTTGGCAAGGCCGTTCAGCACAAAAAGCTGCTGACCATCGCTGATCTTGGGCAGACCGGGCGCAAAACACCCCATCTCGCCCCGGGCGGCCTCGGCTTCCACCGCCTTCTGCTCCCGCTTCCAGTCGATGCCGAAGGGCGGGTTGGAGATGATGTACTGGAAGGTGAACCCGGGGAACTGATCCTCCGACAGAGTGTCACCGAACCGCATATTGTTAGGGTCGCCGCCCCGGATCATCATGTCCGCCTTGGCGATGGCAAAGGTGGAGGGGTTGAATTCCTGCCCGAAGCATGTCACCTCAATGTCGCTGTTCAGCTCGTGGATGCGCTCCTCCATGCAGCTCAGCATCTGGCTGGTGCCCATGGCCATATCGTAAACGGTCATGCTGCTGGTATCGAGGTCGGCTTCGGACAGCAGCAGGTCGGTCATCAGATAGATGATATCCCGGCTGGTGAAGTGGGCTCCGGCTTCCTCGCCAAAGCTCTCGGAGAACCGCCGCACCAGGTCCTCAAAGATATAGCCGCAGTCCACGGCGCTGATCTTGTCCGGGCCAAGATAGCCCTTCTCGGAGCCGAACTCCTTGATAACGAGGTAGAGGGTATTGCTCTCCACCATCCGCTTGATGATGTTGTCAAAGTCGAACTTTGCCAGCACGTCCTGTGCGTTGGCAGAGAAGCCGGACAGGTAATCCCGGAAGTTGGACTCAATGTTGTCCGGGTCTGCCAGCAGGGTCTCGAAGGTGAACCGGCTGGTGTTATAGAACTGGTAGCCGGAGGCCTTCTGCAAAAAGCCGTCGATGACCTGCAGCTTTTTCACCTTCTCGTAGGTGTCCAGCACTGCCTGATGGGTGGGCAGCAGACAGTCGTGGAACCGTTTCACCACGGTCATGGGCAGAATGACCAGACCGTACTCGTGGGGCTTGAACGGCCCGCGCAGCATATCGGCCACGTTCCAGATCATGGCGGCTTTTTCGGCAATGTTGGCACCTACGGCGGTGATCTTATCGTTTGGCATACGTTGCTCCTTGTTTTTTGTGATAGGTGGACATCCTGATTTTACAACAATGGGTGTCCTATAAATCGGACGGCAGGATGCTTTTCCTGAAAAATGATTCTTGCATCTATTGTACCACGATAAAAGTGGAAACACCATATTCCGGCAAAAGAAAAAGCCCGCCTGAAAACCAGACGGACATACTGTAAATCAAATCATCTGAAAATGCTTTAATGCTTCCACAATCGCATCCTCTTTTTCCTTCGGACACTTGGGCTGCTTTGTATTTTCGGACTTCGCCTTGTGGTGGTTCTCTCGTACCTCCAGACCGCATTTCTGTTTGACCTGCGAGATATACAGGGAAGATACTTTCAGCCCGGTCTGTTCCAACACACGGGCCTTGATTTCGGGATAGGTCACACCTTTCTGCAATCCGGAGGTGTCCATGCCCTCCAAAGAGAACTCTACACGTACTTTTTTGGAGTCGATCTCGCCCTTGGAAAGTGCAATGACACATTCGGGATGACTTTCGTTGTCCAAACACAGATCGATGTCTTTTTCAACGATAGGAAGTCTGAATTTGATGGATTTGAGCCACTGACCGTTGGGTTGACGCTCTGGGTAGATCTGAATTTCAGAGATCAGATGTTCCATCAGCTTTTTACGTTCAATGGGATTCATCACATTGTAGAGCTTTTCAAAGCAGATGAGAACTTTGTAAATGTTATCGCCCGTGATTTTATCCGCTTCGATAGCCTGCTTCTTTGCCCGGGCATCCATCAGGTTGTTTTCTGCTTCCTCGATTTTATCGTACATCCTGTAAAGCCGCTCGTCAAGGTCAGATTTGCGGATGATGTAATGGCGGTCATCCGGGTCAAGTGTGTCGATCTCCTCCGTGATTTTGGACTTGACGGAGTAATACTGCCGCAGCATTTTTTCGGCGGCGGCAATTTCCTGTTCAATGGCAGTGGTGTCTACTTTGCTGTTGATCTTCTCCTGCATCATGGCGGCAAACTTTGGATTGCTGACCAGTTTGATGATAACCTCCACCACTGCGTTGTCCAGAACTTCTTCCTGAATTTGCTTGTTGAAATCGCATTTTTGCCCACGTTGCATCTTGCGATGCTTGCAACTGTAGTAAGAGAAAGATTTATAGGGTGTGCCATCTTTCTTTCGCTTGGTGCATTTGTTGCTGTACATTCCAGCACCGCAAACGGGGCACTTGACAAGGGCGGATAACAAGTGTGCCTGTTCCGTTTTGCTGCGGTTGACTGGTTCGTATCGTTTGGACTGCGCCAACAGCTTGACCTGTGCGGCGTTCCACAATTCTTCCGATACGATGCCCTCGTGCAGGCCGTCCACCAGCAAATAATTCTCCTGTGGAACCTGATGATATTCGTTCCGGGTGCCGTGAATCTTTTCGAGTTTGCGGCGGCCAAAGGCGATTTTTCCGCAGTAGACGGGGTTCTTCAGGATGGCCCGAATCAATGTTGCGCTGAAAAGGGGAGAGGTGCCATTTTGACGAGCAAGTTTCTGAAAGCCGTGGGTCTCCAGATATTTGGAAAGACCATTTGCACCTGTGTCGGTGTTTACATATTGCTCAAAAATCGTGCGAATGGCAGGGGCTTCATCCTCATTGATTTGCAGCACACCGTCAACCAAACGATAGCCATAAGGCGCAAAACCGCCGTTCCAGCGACCTTCCCGTGCCTTCTGGATGCGGCCTTCCATGGTTTGGACACGGATGTTCTCACGCTCAATTTCAGCGACAGCAGACAAAACGGAAATCATCAGCTTGCCAGCGTCTTTAGAAGAATCAATGCCGTCCTCCACGCAAATCAGGTTCACACCAAAATCCTGCATTACCTGCAAGGTAGACAGTACATCGGCAGCGTTGCGGCCAAAACGGGAGAGCTTGAACACCAGCACATAGGCAACACCATCCTTGCCGGATTTGATGTCCTCCATCATCCGGCAGAAAGAAGCACGGCCTTCAATGGATTTACCCGATTTGCCTGCATCCTCGTATTCGCCGACGATCTGGTAGTCGTTGAAGTCTGCATAGGCTTTCATGCGAGCTTTCTGCGCATCCAGTGAATAGCCATCAATCTGTATGGCCGTGGAAACACGGGTGTAAGTGTAAACCTTTGTCTTTTCCTGTGACATAAAAACCTCACAAAACAGTTATTTCTTGTCTGCTTTCTGCTCCAGAAACTTAATGGAATCCAGATAATCCTGCTCCACATCACTGAGGGTTTTAGCCTTATATTTCCGATATTCGGTAGTAGCTTTGTCCACTGCCTGCTTGTGGGTCACACTGCCATTGCCAACAAGCAGCTGCTCGCCGCTCATAGTCAGAATACGGTCAAGGTGGTTTGCCCAATCCTGCATTGTCATGGGCTGTTCACGTTCTGCCTGACGCTCAGCAAAATCCAGATAACCGGAAACCAACTGCCCCATAGCACGAAGCTCTTTCTCGTTCAGATAGTTTTTGGCAATAGTAGCTTCTCGTAAAGTGGGCTGGTTTCCTGCAAAAGTAGTCAGACCCATAAATTCCTTTTCGGCATCTGCACGGTTGTAAATGACCTCGGCGGCAGTTTGACCGTGGATGGCATAATGAATTTTATTCTGGACTTTTTTGAAGAACTGGACGGAGATTTCTGCTTTTGGGTCGTAGTCAATGCTGGTTGCATAGATTTCCAGAACCTGACGATAAAACACTTTTTCGGAAGCACGGATGTCACGGATGCGTTCTAACAGCTCTTTGAAATATCCACCGCCGCCCAGATTTTTCAGGCGTTCGTCATCCAGCGCAAATCCCTTGCGCATATATTCCTTCAGGATGCCAGTTGCCCAGATACGGAACTGTGTGCCTCGTTTGGATTTGACACGATAACCAACAGAAATAATGACGTCAAGATTGTAGAATTCGACCTGATAGGTCTTTCCGTCTGCGGCAGTTGTTGCAAATTTTGCAACAACTGAATCTCGTTCAAGCTCACCCTCTGCAAAAATGTTTTTGATGTGACGGGAAATTGTGGATTTGTCACGTTGGAACAACTCAGCCATCTGGTCAATGGAAAGCCAGACAGTGTCACCGTCAAAGGTAGTATCGATTTTGGTCAGGCCATCTTCTGTGGTGTAAATGAGGATGGAATTTTTAGGAGAGTCATCTGGACGATTCATTTTAAGCACCTCGTTCCGTGTATGTAATACAGTGGAAGGGGAGACCTTACCACTGTGTTGGGACAAATATTACAAGAATATTATATCATGCTGCAAGAGCGGTATCAACAGTATCTTGTCGATTTTCGTTATTGGTTGAGGATACGGCGTTGTCTATTTCCAAGACCGATGCGTACTTCTCGATCACATCGGCTAGAAAGGTTGCGAATGCGCTCCATTCATCGAGTGTGGGCGTAGAGCATTCCGAAGGGGTGGGATTGTTTTCTATAGGATGAAAATTATTCAATAGGCAACTCCATTTCCTTGTAGCAAAACTTAGGACGTCCTGCGGATTCCTTCAGAAATGTTTCTGATCTATCCGATTAAACTTTTTAAGCGTTCCAGCTTTTCCTGTGCGTTCTCCTCCCGGAAACTGACCCCAATGCAGGAAATCGGAACGCACATTTCCAGCAGGCGGTCATAGATGCGGGCATGAGCGGTATCCTGTGGGTGTCGTATCTCGTCCAGCGTCAGGTTGGTAGTGACGATCAGCGGCTTCCGGCTGCGGTATCGGCTGTCCACGATGTTGTAGATCTGCTCCAGTGCGTACTCGGTGCCTCTTTCCATGCCGAAATCGTCAATGACGAGCAGGGGATAGCGGCAGAGCTTGTCCACAATATCATTGCGCCCGGAAAAGCTGTTGTTCAGCTCGTTCAGGATCCGGGCAAAGTTCGTCATACGCACAGGCACCTCCTGCTCCATCAGAGCGTTTGCAATGCACCCGGCAAGGAAACTTTTGCCGGTGCCCACACCGCCCCAGAGAAGCAATCCAAGGTTCTCTGCACGCATGGTCTGCCACTGTTCCACATAGCGATGTGCATGGTGCATCTGCGGGCTGCGGCCATTGTCGTTTTCAAAGGTCCAGTCCAGCATTGCCGGGTCAGAAAACCCCTCAGCTTTTAGCCGCCGCACAAGATTGTTGTGCTTTTGCTGGTTGATAAGGGCTTCCTGTTTTGTCCTCTCGATGCGCTGGCAGCTGCATTCGATTGGGTGCTTGTTCTTGCCCATCAGGGCAATGCCTTTTGCAAAGAACGCTTCCCTTGGCGTGTGACATTTTCCGCAGTAAAGCAGACCGTCCTCGCCATAATAATCTTCGATATTTTCGGGAATGCTGGATGGGAGTTGTTCCAAAATTTTTTCTATCGTCTTTATAGGCTTTCTCCTTCCTTGAATGTGTAGTCCGGGATGCCCGGTGCTTGCTTCTGTTCTGACCGCTGCCGTTTCGCCCAGATGCGCAGGGTAGCGGCATGATCGGCGTACTTTTTGCCGGTGGACTGGATATAAGCTGAAAGCTGTTCGATCAGGCTGTCCAGCCCGGAGAAATCGGCATTAAGCTGCTTGTACTCTTTTTCAGTCAGAAAGACATTGCGATATTCTCCAAAGGTTAAAGGGGCAGCTGTTGTTTTTATCAGGTGGCTATCTTTCAGGTTGTTCTTATTACGTTGGTTAGTGGAACGCTTTTGTTCCATGGAAGGCATCATTTCTGTTCCATCGGACAGAACAAAATCGTTCCATGCAGAGGAATGTTTTTGCGCTGTCGGAACTTTTACAAAGAGGCTGTTGGGCACAGCAATGCGACTCCGTCTGCGCTCAATCAAATCGGCATCTTCCAGTGAACGCAACGCCCGTTTGATGCTCATGGTGCTACATTGTAGAGCATCGCTCAATGATGAAATGGGAAAAATTACATAGACGAAGCCGCGCTCATCCACCCAGTTGTTCTTTTGAGAAAGCGTTGCCCGGTCCAACAGCAGAGTGTAGAGCAGCTTTGCGGTGTGGCTCAGGTCTGTATCCAGCAGAAAGCGGGCATAGGGCAGATATTGCGGCAAAGGTGTAGTGACAGTCAGGTAGTCGGAAATAAAATTCACCTCCAGTGTTTTTTCATCAAACAAATTTTTGGAAAGCATTTTACTGGCTGCTGGTAGTCTCCAGAAGATGCTGCCGATGCTGCTCTTTCAGATGCACAATATAGCTTTCTGCCTTTTGCAAAGCAGCAATAACTTTTGCTTCAATCTCTACATTTGTCAGAAAGTCGGGATACAGAACAAAGCATTGTTCGAGACGGAAAATAAAGCTATCAGAGGCACTGTTGATTTCACTGAACATTCCTTCGGCATCGGCGACATGATCAACCGTTGCCATCTTTTCTCCTAGCTCACGAATGGTCTGGAGTTCGGTGCTGCGCTTACCCGATGAAATAAAAGGTCGATTCTCCGAGAGCGGATCAGCCGTTTGGATCTTCGATGTGGCAGCAGTAGAAAAATTGTTTTCGGTGACCTTGGAAAGCAATTCTGAATTCTCATAGGTGTCTGCACTATCGTCTGGTTTACCGTTCAGCTTTTCCTCTCGCCATGTTGATACCACGGTGGGCAATGCTTCCGTGGGAGTTCCACGGATAATGGTAGCCTCTCGCTGGGATAGCTTAAGTTTGCCGGATAAGATTTCTTCCTGAATGCCGGGGCAGTATTTTTCCATCAGCTCAACGGTTTTCATGAACTGCTCGGCACGAATTACAAAAGAGGGACTTACATTATTTTCTTTGGCGATTCGTTCAGTTGTGTTTTCTACCGATGGCAAATTGTCAATTTGACAGTTTGCCACCTGTGTGTACTGATTGCCATGATTTCCCCCACGAGTGGATTTTTCAGAATGATACTGTTTTCCAATCAGGAACTTTTTCTGTTCAGGTGTCAGATTCCGACGACCCAGCTGATGTTTGCAGATCCATGCCAGAACATCTTCACGGGTTTCGCAGGTGCAGGAAATCGAGCGGGTGGTATAAGGGATTTCTGGGTGCTGCTGGAGAATCTTATAGCGATTGTGGCCATCAACAAGAATGTTGCCCCAGACAATCAGGGGAGACAGGACTTCACCCTCTGAAAGGATATTTTCTTCCAGTTGCTGAAATTCTTCATCGGTCAATGCAGGAATCTGAGATTGAAATTCGGAGTCGATGATAAATTCAAACTTGTTTTTCTTCATAGGCAAAATCTCCTTTCAAAAATCTATTGGTACTTCAGCCGTTCTCCCTGCATGGCTTTCCTACCCCCTTTCAGCGGCGTTTTCCGGCTCGCTCTTGCGAGGTCATCGCCGAGTATCTCATGCAGACGGTCATGCGGTTCTCAAGGTCCAATGATAGATTTGAAACTAGGTTAACACATTCATGGGAGATTTTTTAGGACACATTACGTCCGGTTTTTACGAAAGTTGATTTGAATGTCTACTAAAAATCGGACATTTTTTGTCAGAACTTGCGAGAAAGCAATGAAGAATGTGCTTCTGTGGGCTTAGTGTATCACATCGTAAATTTTGTTTTTAGGAACTGGTAGTTCCGCTTTTTAAGGATTTTGAAGTGAATTCAAAAATGAAATCGGAACTATTGGTTCCGGTTTTGCGTATCAACGTGATTTCAAATTTTGGGTGCCGTTCTCTCTGCACGGACTTCCTACCCCCTTCCAGCGGCGTTTTCCGGCTCTCCCTTGCGGGGTCATGGCCGGGTATCCCATGCAGACGGTCATTCGGTTCTCAAGGTTCGATGAAGATACGCAGTCGGCACAGTTTATGTGCTGAATATCGGGTTTTGGCGAAGCCCAACAATCGTTTTTGAAGTCGGATTTGTAAAATCAGATTCAAAAATTGCGAGTTGGTACCAACTCGCCCTGCTTGCTGTGGATGCAAACGCAAAAAACTCCTGAGCAAAAAAATAACCGTCCGCTTCAAGTTGAACTTGAAAACGGACGGTCCTGATTACAAAATGATTTTCAAATTTGACAAGCACGTTGAGAGGCTTCATAGTACCCGCAAGCAAGGCAGACGTATATATCCGCTTCTTTTGCGTTGCAAAAATACTTGTTGGGAAATCCCAAACCCTTGAACGGGAGGGGTTCCGCCCGTCAGATTTTCCATGTGATATTCAAACTATCGCTTGTGGCGGCTATGGTGGTAATCATCAAATCCACCACACGCCGCTTGTCATCAAAGGATACATCCTCCCAAGTGTCGAGGTAGCCGGAAATCTGGCTGACCTGTTCCGGGCTGATGGCTTCCACCGTCAACTCCGCTATCCTCGCCAGAAGTTCCTGCTTGCGTCCGTCCAGTTCCGCTATCTTCACATTCACATAGGAGAGCAGCACATTGTTTGCGCCCGTCAGACTGTCCACCAGTTTTTCAATCTCGCCGTCCACATGGGCAAGCTCCACTTGCAGGGCGGCGATTTTCGGGTTTGCCTTTGCCGCTTTCTTTCTGCCTGTCAGCGTCTTGTAGCTTGCCAGTTTCTTTATCATCTGCTGATAAACAACCGCTTCCAGCTCCGAAGTGATGATTTTCCCGCACCCGGCACAGCTTTTATTGTCCAGCCGCTTTGTGCAGCGGAGATATTGCTTTCCCACAGGATTGTTAATGCTCATAAGGGCATACCCGCAGTTCCCGCACTTGATTTTTCCTGCCAGCCATGTATGGGTTGCTTTCCGGGCAGACTGGATTTTCATGTTGTTCATCAGCTTCTTGCGGCAGGTCAGCCAGATGTCGGAGGGGACAATGCCCTCATGGGGAGCCAGCACCAGCATTTGGTCTTTCAAGTCGTTCT
>PPYF01188362.1_pt1 | contig 19676 bp, 19 predicted proteins | sample 1559871 | NCBI WGS metagenome assembly PPYF01 (sample SAMN08240021, study PRJNA423297) | Human gut metagenome, whole genome shotgun sequencing project. | reverse complement strand
GACACCTCGCAAGTTTTCTTCATCCTTCGCTGGATATCTATCCAGCATTTTTTTATCATACAGCATTATCTTTGATTCATTACGCAGGAGCGTCATGTGATAGGCAGACTCAGAGGCATCATCATTGAAAAACAACCCCCGCTGGTGTTAATTGAAGTGGGCGGCGTAGGCTATGAAGTGCATATGCCGATGACCTGTTTTTATGAACTCCCTGAAGCGGGACAGGAAGCGATCGTTTTCACCCACTTTGTGGTGCGTGAAGACGCGCAGCTGCTGTACGGTTTTAACAATAAACAAGAGCGCACGTTGTTCAAAGAGTTGATCAAAACCAACGGCGTCGGCCCGAAGTTGGCGCTGGCGATCCTCTCCGGAATGTCAGCGCAGCAGTTCGTTAATGCCGTTGAGCGTGAAGAAGTGGGGGCGCTGGTGAAACTGCCGGGTATTGGCAAAAAAACCGCCGAACGCTTGATTGTTGAAATGAAAGACCGATTTAAAGGTCTGCATGGCGATCTCTTTACGCCAGCCGCCGACCTGGTACTCACATCACCTGCCAGCCCGGCAACCGACGATGCTGAACAGGAAGCGGTTGCCGCGCTGGTGGCGCTGGGCTATAAACCACAAGAAGCAAGCCGCATGGTGAGCAAAATCGCTCGCCCTGACGCCAGCAGTGAAACATTAATTCGCGAAGCCCTACGCGCCGCGTTATGAGGTAAAGGATGATTGAAGCAGACCGTCTGATTTCTGCCGGTACCACTTTGCCGGAAGATGTGGCAGATCGCGCCATTCGCCCTAAATTACTGGAAGAGTATGTTGGTCAGCCGCAGGTTCGTTCACAGATGGAGATTTTCATCAAAGCAGCGAAACTGCGCGGCGATGCCCTCGATCATCTGTTGATTTTTGGTCCTCCGGGGTTGGGTAAAACTACGCTTGCCAACATTGTCGCCAATGAAATGGGCGTTAATTTACGCACGACTTCTGGTCCGGTGCTGGAAAAGGCGGGCGATTTGGCTGCGATGCTCACTAACCTTGAACCGCATGACGTGCTGTTTATTGATGAGATCCACCGTCTATCGCCAGTTGTTGAAGAAGTGCTGTACCCGGCAATGGAAGACTACCAACTGGATATCATGATTGGTGAAGGTCCGGCGGCACGCTCCATTAAAATTGATTTGCCGCCGTTTACCCTGATTGGTGCAACCACGCGCGCAGGTTCGCTGACATCACCGTTGCGCGACCGTTTTGGGATTGTGCAACGTCTGGAGTTTTATCAGGTGCCGGATCTGCAATATATCGTCAGTCGCAGCGCACGCTTTATGGGGCTTGAGATGAGTGATGACGGCGCGCTGGAAGTTGCTCGTCGCGCTCGCGGTACGCCGCGCATTGCCAACCGTCTGCTGCGTCGAGTGCGTGATTTCGCCGAAGTGAAGCACGATGGCACCATCTCGGCAGATATCGCTGCTCAGGCGTTGGATATGTTGAATGTCGATGCTGAAGGTTTCGATTATATGGACCGCAAATTGTTGCTGGCGGTAATCGATAAGTTCTTTGGTGGGCCGGTAGGTCTGGATAACCTTGCGGCAGCCATTGGCGAAGAACGTGAAACCATTGAGGATGTGCTGGAACCTTATTTGATTCAGCAAGGCTTTTTGCAGCGTACACCGCGTGGGCGTATGGCGACGACGCGGGCGTGGAATCACTTTGGCATAACGCCGCCAGAAATGCCGTAAGTCGGATTGGTCGCTCGCACCGCATCCGAAATTGGCAGTGTGCCTGATGCGACGCTATTCGCGTCTTATCCGGCCAGCCAGAGATAGCGAACCGTAGGTCGGATAAGGCGCTCGCGCCGCATCCGACAAATGTGTTCAGCGATAGATTAGCTGGCCTGCTTTTTCATCATACTGAGAATAAATAACAGTGCCGCACATAGCACCACCGACGGACCAGCCGGCGTATCGTAAAATGCGGAAAAGGTTAAACCGCCAGTCACTGCCACCATCCCCACCAAAACAGCGACACCAGCCATCTGTTCCGGCGTACGGGCAAAGCGACGCGCAGTAGCTGCAGGAATAATCAGCAACGAAGTAATAATCAACGCACCGACAAATTTCATCGCTACACCAATCGTCAATGCCGTCACCAGCATCAACAACAATTTCACGCGCTGTAATTTCACACCATCAACAAACGCCAGATCCGGGCTAATCGTCATCGACAGCAAATTGCGCCATTGCCAGAACAAAATAGCCACCACGATGACCACGCCAATGGCGATGGAGATGAGATCTTCCGGCGTCACTGCCAGCAAATCACCGAACAAGTAAGCCATCAAATCAACACGAATATTAGACATCAGACTAACGACCACCAGGCCCAGCGACAGGGCACTGTGCGCCATAATCCCTAATAACGTGTCGATCGCCAGCTGTGGACGCTTCTCCAGCCATACCAGACCGCCCGCCAGCAGCAGCGTAACGGCAATCACCGCATAGAATGGATTTACGTCCAGCAACCGACGCAGTTGGTCAATAAGGTCATATAACGCCACCTGGCCATTTACATCCACGCCTTGAGTGGGTTCATCCAGCACTAATAATTGCGGGCGATTTAACAATGCTCGCGCTAACAGTACACGCTGCGTTTCGCCACCAGAGAGCTTTTGCATCGGTGCGTTAATCAGGTGCCCGGCATGGACACGTTTCAGTGCAGGCAAAATATCTTCTTTATGTGTACCAGGGCGTAAGCGTAAAAAACGGTTTACGGTCAGTGGCAACGTGGTGTCGAGATACAGCTTCTGCGGTACATAGCCGATGCGCAGTTTTCCGTTGCGCTTGATAACCCCTTCATCGGGTGTTACCAGCCCGAGCACTACCCGTACCAGTGTCGACTTACCTGCGCCATTTGGCCCAAGTAAAGTCAAAATTTTTCCAGGTTTAAGTTCCAGCGACACATCAGAGAGGACGCGGCGTTGGCCAAAAGAAACCGAGACATTTTCCAGGGAAACCAGACTTGTCATGTTAATTTTAGTCTTGCAGTAGTCATGAAATGTTATAATATCACACTTCTCATATTCATTACGATGATTGGTCGCATTATGTTACATAAAAAAACGCTTCTTTTCGCAGCATTATCCGCCGCTCTCTGGGGAGGTGCAACACAGGCCGCAGATGCCGCCGTTGTCGCTTCGCTTAAACCCGTTGGGTTCATCGCTTCTGCCATTGCTGATGGGGTAACAGAAACAGAGGTTTTACTTCCTGACGGCGCTTCAGAACATGATTATTCACTGCGCCCATCGGATGTAAAACGCTTACAGAACGCGGACTTAGTCGTTTGGGTTGGCCCGGAGATGGAAGCGTTTATGCAAAAACCGGTAAGCAAATTACCAGGAGCGAAGCAGGTAACGATTGCGCAGCTTGAAGATGTGAAACCGCTACTGATGAAAAGTATTCACGGCGATGATGATGATCACGACCACGCGGAAAAAAGTGACGAAGATCACCATCACGGCGATTTCAACATGCATCTTTGGCTTTCCCCAGAGATAGCGCGGGCTACAGCGGTTGCAATCCATGGAAAATTAGTGGAACTTATGCCGCAAAGTCGAGCCAAACTTGACGCCAACCTGAAGGATTTTGAGGCACAATTAGCCTCAACCGAAACGCAGGTTGGTAACGAGCTCGCGCCGCTCAAGGGGAAAGGTTATTTCGTTTTTCACGATGCTTACGGCTATTTCGAAAAACAGTTTGGACTGACACCGCTTGGTCATTTTACCGTTAACCCTGAGATTCAACCTGGCGCGCAGCGTTTACATGAAATAAGAACACAGTTGGTTGAGCAAAAAGCAACCTGCGTTTTTGCTGAGCCACAGTTCAGGCCAGCGGTCGTTGAGAGCGTCGCACGAGGGACATCCGTTCGTATGGGTACGTTGGATCCCCTGGGGACGAATATCAAACTGGGTAAAACAAGCTATTCAGAATTCCTGAGTCAATTAGCCAACCAGTATGCGAGCTGCCTGAAAGGAGATTAATGAGGAAGTGATTACGTGCAACAGATAGCCCGCTCTGTCGCCCTGGCGTTTAATAATTTACCGCGACCACACCGCGTTATGTTGGGGTCGCTCACCGTTCTTACTCTGGCCGTCGCTGTCTGGCGGCCTTATGTTTATCACCGTGATGCCACGCCAATTGTCAAAACCATTGAGCTGGAACAGAACGAAATTCGTTCGCTCTTACCTGAAGCCAGTGAGCCGATTGATCAAGCTGCACAAGAAGATGAAGCCATTCCCCAGGACGAACTGGATGACAAAATCGCCGGTGAAGCGGGCGTGCATGAATATGTTGTTTCCACTGGCGATACGCTAAGCAGCATTCTCAATCAGTATGGTATTGATATGGGTGATATCACCCAACTGGCTGCGGCCGACAAAGAATTGCGTAACCTGAAAATCGGTCAACAACTCTCCTGGACATTAACCGCGGACGGCGAACTGCAGCGCCTCACCTGGGAAGTGTCTCGTCGTGAAACCCGAACCTATGACCGTACTGCCGCTAACGGTTTTAAAATGACCAGCGAAATGCAGCAAGGAGAGTGGGTTAACAATCTGCTGAAAGGTACCGTCGGGGGAAGCTTTGTTGCCAGCGCCAGAAACGCCGGTTTAACCAGCGCCGAAGTGAGCGCAGTGATTAAAGCCATGCAGTGGCAAATGGATTTCCGCAAACTGAAAAAAGGCGATGAATTTGCGGTGTTAATGTCTCGAGAAATGCTTGATGGTAAACGTGAGCAAAGCCAGCTGCTGGGCGTACGTTTGCGTTCAGAAGGTAAAGATTATTACGCTATCCGCGCTGAAGATGGCAAATTCTACGATCGTAACGGTACTGGTCTGGCGAAAGGATTCTTGCGATTCCCGACGGCGAAACAGTTCCGTATCTCGTCTAACTTTAACCCGCGTCGTACTAATCCGGTGACCGGTCGCGTTGCACCACACAGAGGTGTTGATTTCGCCATGCCGCAGGGTACGTCAGTGCTTTCAGTGGGTGACGGTGAAGTGGTGGTTGCCAAACGCAGTGGCGCAGCAGGTTATTATGTGGCTATTCGTCATGGTCGCAGCTACACCACGCGTTATATGCACTTGCGCAAGATTCTGGTGAAACCGGGACAGAAGGTGAAACGTGGCGACCGTATCGCGCTTTCCGGTAATACCGGACGTTCAACCGGGCCGCATCTGCACTATGAAGTATGGATAAACCAGCAGGCCGTAAACCCGCTGACGGCAAAACTGCCGCGTACCGAAGGGCTGACCGGCTCCGATCGTCGCGAATTCCTGGCGCAGGCCAAAGAGATTGTGCCGCAGCTACGGTTTGATTAATTAACATCCATTCGCAGCCGGTACGCAGTCAGTACCGGCTTTTTTTATTTGGTGCGGGGCAAGTTGCGCCGCTACACTATCACCAGATTGATTTTTGCCTTATCCGAAACTGGAAAAGCATGGAAACGAAAAAAAATAATAGCGAATACATTCCTGAGTTTGATAAATCCTTTCGCCACCCGCGCTACTGGGGAGCATGGCTGGGCGTAGCAGCGATGGCGGGTATCGCTTTAACGCCGCCAAAGTTCCGTGATCCCATTCTGGCACGGCTGGGACGTTTTGCCGGACGACTGGGAAAAAGCTCACGCCGTCGTGCGTTAATCAATCTGTCGCTCTGCTTTCCAGAACGTAGTGAAGCTGAACGCGAAGCGATTGTTGATGAGATGTTTGCCACCGCGCCGCAAGCGATGGCAATGATGGCTGAGTTGGCAATACGCGGGCCGGAGAAAATTCAGCCGCGCGTTGACTGGCAAGGGCTGGAGATCATCGAAGAGATGCGGCGTAATAACGAGAAAGTTATCTTTCTGGTGCCGCACGGTTGGGCCGTCGATATTCCTGCCATGCTGATGGCCTCGCAAGGGCAGAAAATGGCAGCGATGTTCCATAATCAGGGCAACCCGGTTTTTGATTATGTCTGGAACACGGTGCGTCGTCGCTTTGGCGGTCGTTTGCATGCGAGAAATGACGGTATTAAACCATTCATCCAGTCGGTACGTCAGGGGTACTGGGGATATTATTTACCCGATCAGGATCATGGCCCAGAGCACAGCGAATTTGTGGATTTCTTTGCCACCTATAAAGCGACGTTGCCCGCGATTGGTCGTTTGATGAAAGTGTGCCGTGCGCGCGTTGTACCGCTGTTTCCGATTTATGATGGCAAGACGCATCGTCTGACGATTCAGGTGCGCCCACCGATGGATGATCTGTTAGAGGCGGATGATCATACGATTGCGCGGCGGATGAATGAAGAAGTCGAGATTTTTGTTGGTCCGCGACCAGAACAATACACCTGGATACTAAAATTGCTGAAAACTCGCAAACCGGGCGAAATCCAGCCGTATAAGCGCAAAGATCTTTATCCCATCAAATAAAAAAGCCTCTCGCGAGGAGAGGCCTTCGCCTGATGATAAGTTCAAGTTTGCTTCAGAATATTCGAAATCTGTTGAACTATCATTGAACTGTAGGCCGGATGTGGCGTTTTCGCCGCATCCGGCAACGTACTTACTCTACCGTTAAAATACGCGTGGTATTAGTAGAACCCACGGTACTCATCACGTCGCCCTGGGTGACAATCACCAGGTCACCAGACATCAAGTAACCTTTATCGCGCAGCAGATTAACCGCTTCGCTGGCAGCTGCTACGCCGTCATTAGCGCTATCAAAGTGCACCGGCGTAACGCCACGATAGAGAGCAGTCAGGTTCAGCGTACGTTCATGGCGCGACATGGCGAAAATTGGCAGACCAGAGCTGATACGGGAGGTCATCAGCGCGGTACGACCCGATTCGGTCATGGTGATGATCGCCGTAACGCCTTTCAGGTGGTTAGCTGCGTACATTGCTGACATGGCAATAGCTTCTTCCACATTGTCGAACTGAACGTCCAGACGGTGTTTAGAAACGTTGATGCTCGGGATTTTTTCCGCACCCAGGCAAACGCGCGCCATGGCTGCAACGGTTTCTGACGGATACTGCCCAGCGGCAGTTTCTGCAGACAGCATCACAGCGTCAGTACCATCCAGAACGGCGTTTGCTACGTCCATGACTTCTGCACGCGTCGGCATCGGGTTAGTAATCATTGACTCCATCATCTGGGTCGCCGTGATTACCGCTCGGTTTAGCTGACGCGCACGACGGATCAACGCTTTCTGAATGCCGACCAGTTCCGGGTCGCCAATTTCCACACCGAGGTCGCCACGTGCAACCATTACCACGTCAGAGGCGAGGATGATGTCATCCATTGCATCCTGGCTGCAAACGGCTTCCGCACGTTCAACCTTGGCAACAATTTTCGCATCACATCCTGCATCGCGTGCCAGGCGACGGGCATAGTTCAGATCTTCGCCACAGCGTGGGAAGGAGACAGCCAGGTAATCTACGCCAATCAACGCCGCAGTCTTAATGTCTGCTTTGTCTTTTTCGGTCAGCGCTTCAGCCGACAAACCGCCGCCAAGTTTGTTGATACCTTTATTGTTGGAGAGGGGACCACCGACGGTGACTTCGGTGAACACTTTCATGCCCTGAACTTCCAGTACTTTTAACTGGACGCGACCATCGTCCAGCAGCAGGATGTCACCAGGCACGACGTCAGCAGGCAGGCCTTTGTAGTCGATACCGACTTTTTCTTTGTCGCCTTCACCTTTACCCAGGTTGGCGTCGAGCAGGAATTTATCCCCAATATTGAGGAAAACTTTGCCTTCTTTAAATGTGGATACACGGATTTTGGGCCCCTGGAGGTCACCCAGAATAGCCACATGACGCCCCAGTTTTGCGGCAATCTCACGAACTTTATCCGCGCGCATTTTGTGATCTTCAGGCGAGCCGTGAGAAAAGTTCATACGTACAACGTTGGCACCCGCCGCGATAACTTTTTCAAGATTATTATCGCGATCTGTTGCTGGGCCTAACGTGGTAACGATTTTTGTTCTGCGAAGCCTTCTGGACATGTAATACTCCGTTGACTGAAACAACCAGGTGTTGCTTGAACATGAAATCCGAATGAAATAACGCCGCGATGGCGATAAATTAATCTCATTCGGATGTCGTATAAGATTAGGACAGTGACAGTCGTTTTTAGCGATCGTCACTTAAATTAAGTAACTGCTTATCAAAACGCGATTCCTTCAGCGCTTCTTTGACCCGCTTCAAGTTATCTCTGAATTTTGCACCGCGTCGCAAAGTAAATCCTGTCGCCAGCACATCTATCACGGTCAGCTGTGCAAGTCGAGAAACCATGGGCATATAAATGTCAGTATCTTCCGGTACGTCGAGGGTAATTGCCAGCGTTGCTTCCCGGGCGAGCGGGGTACCCGCAGAGGTGAGGGCAATCACCATGGCGTCGTTTTTGCGTGCCAGCTGCGCCAGCTCGACCAGATTTTTTGTTCTTCCAGTGTGAGAAATCAGCACCACCACGTCTCCGTCGCTACAATTCATACAACTCATGCGTTGCAGCACGATATCATCGGAGTACACCACCGGAACATTAAAACGAAAGAACTTATTCATCGCATCGTGGGCAACGGCGGCTGAAGAGCCTAATCCGAAAAAGGCGATTTTTTTTGCCTGAGTGAGCAAGTCGACGGCGCGGTTGATGGCAGATTTATCCAGTGAATGACGGACATGATCAAGCGTTGCCATTGCGGACTCAAATATTTTCCCTGTGTATGATTCAACGCTGTCATCTTCATTGACATTGCGATTAACATAGGGAGTGCCATTCGCCAGACTCTGTGCCAGATGAAGTTTAAAATCAGGAAAACCGCGCGTGTCCATGCTGCGACAGAAACGATTCACCGTCGGTTCGCTAACATTGGCTTCCAGTGCCATAGCAGCAATACTCGAATGGATCGCGTTATCGGGCGAAGCCAGAATGACCTCGGCAACTTTGCGCTCTGATTTGCTCAAATGTTCCAGCTGAGACTGGATTTTTTCCAGCATATTCATGATGTAAAGAGACTCACGGGTAATGACGATTTCCGCACTGAAAGAAATCGAAATGCAGTTTTGTCAGATATTACGCCTGTGTGCCGTGTTAATGACAAAAGCAGATAAAAAAGTTGTTATTTTTTTTCATAACATGATCAGTGTCAGATTTTTACCCAATGGAAAACGATGATTTTTTTATCAGTTTTGCCGCACTTTGCGCGCTTTTCCCGTAATCGCACGGGTGGATAAGCGTTTACAGTTTTCGCAAGCTCGTAAAAGCAGTACAGTGCACCGTAAGAAAATTACAAGTATACCCTGGCTTAAGTACCGGGTTAGTTAACTTAAGGAGAATGACATGGCGGTAACGCAAACAGCCCAGGCCTGTGACCTGGTCATTTTCGGCGCGAAAGGCGACCTTGCGCGTCGTAAATTGCTGCCTTCCCTGTATCAACTGGAAAAAGCCGGTCAGCTCAACCCGGACACCCGGATTATCGGCGTAGGGCGTGCTGACTGGGATAAAGCGGCATATACCAAAGTTGTCCGCGAGGCGCTCGAAACTTTCATGAAAGAAACCATTGATGAAGGTTTATGGGACACCCTGAGTGCACGTCTGGATTTTTGTAATCTCGATGTCAATGACACTGCTGCATTCAGCCGTCTCGGCGCGATGCTGGATCAAAAAAATCGTATCACCATTAACTACTTTGCCATGCCGCCCAGCACTTTTGGCGCAATTTGCAAAGGGCTTGGCGAGGCTAAACTGAATGCTAAACCGGCACGCGTAGTCATGGAGAAACCGCTGGGGACGTCGCTGGCGACCTCGCAGGAAATCAATGATCAGGTTGGCGAATACTTCGAGGAGTGCCAGGTTTACCGTATCGACCACTATCTTGGTAAAGAAACGGTGCTGAACCTGTTGGCGCTGCGTTTTGCTAACTCCCTGTTTGTGAATAACTGGGACAATCGCACCATTGATCATGTTGAGATTACCGTGGCAGAAGAAGTGGGGATCGAAGGGCGCTGGGGCTATTTTGATAAAGCCGGTCAGATGCGCGATATGATCCAAAACCACCTGCTGCAAATTCTCTGCATGATTGCGATGTCTCCGCCATCTGACCTGAGCGCAGACAGCATCCGCGATGAAAAAGTGAAAGTACTGAAGTCCCTGCGCCGCATCGACCGCTCCAACGTACGCGAAAAAACCGTACGTGGGCAATATACTGCGGGCTTCGCCCAGGGCAAAAAAGTGCCGGGATATCTGGAAGAAGAGGGCGCGAACAAGAGCAGCAATACAGAAACCTTCGTGGCGATCCGCGTCGACATTGATAACTGGCGCTGGGCCGGTGTGCCATTCTACCTGCGTACTGGTAAACGTCTGCCGACCAAATGTTCTGAAGTCGTGGTCTATTTCAAAACACCTGAACTGAATCTGTTTAAAGAGTCGTGGCAGGATCTGCCGCAGAATAAACTGACTATCCGTCTGCAACCTGATGAAGGCGTGGATATCCAGGTACTGAATAAAGTTCCTGGCCTTGACCACAAACATAACCTGCAAATCACCAAGCTGGATCTGAGCTATTCAGAAACCTTTAATCAGACGCATCTGGCGGATGCCTATGAACGTCTGCTGCTGGAAACCATGCGTGGTATTCAGGCACTGTTTGTACGTCGTGATGAAGTGGAAGAAGCCTGGAAATGGGTAGACTCCATTACTGAGGCGTGGGCGATGGACAATGATGCGCCGAAACCGTATCAGGCCGGAACCTGGGGACCCGTTGCCTCGGTGGCGATGATTACCCGTGATGGTCGTTCCTGGAATGAGTTTGAGTAATATCTGCGCTTATCCTTTATGGTTATTTTACCGGTAACATGATCTTGCGCAGATTGTAGAACAATTTTTACACTTTCAGGCCTCGTGCGGATTCACCCACGAGGCTTTTTTTATTACACTGACTGAAACGTTTTTGCCCTATGAGCTCCGGTTACAGGCGTTTCACTCATAAATCCTCTGAATGAAACGCGTTGTGAATCATCCTGCTCTGACAACTCAATTTCAGGAGCCTTTATGAATCCACAAATGTTACGCGTAACAAATAGAATCATTGAACGTTCGCGCGAGACTCGCTCTGCTTATCTCGCCCGGATAGAACAAGCGAAAACGTCGACCGTTCATCGTTCGCAGTTGGCATGCGGTAACCTGGCACACGGTTTCGCTGCCTGCCAGCCAGAAGACAAAGCCTCTTTGAAAAGCATGTTGCGTAACAATATCGCCATCATCACCTCCTATAACGACATGCTCTCCGCGCACCAGCCTTATGAACACTATCCAGAAATCATTCGTAAAGCCCTGCATGAAGCGAATGCGGTTGGTCAGGTTGCGGGCGGTGTTCCGGCGATGTGTGATGGTGTCACCCAGGGGCAGGATGGAATGGAATTGTCGCTGCTAAGCCGCGAAGTGATAGCGATGTCTGCGGCGGTCGGGCTGTCCCATAACATGTTTGATGGTGCTCTGTTCCTCGGGGTGTGCGACAAGATTGTCCCGGGTCTGACGATGGCAGCCCTGTCGTTTGGTCATTTGCCTGCGGTGTTTGTACCGTCTGGACCGATGGCAAGCGGTTTGCCAAATAAAGAAAAAGTGCGTATTCGCCAGCTTTATGCCGAAGGTAAAGTGGACCGCATGGCCCTACTGGAGTCAGAAGCCGCGTCTTATCATGCGCCGGGAACATGTACTTTCTACGGTACTGCCAACACCAACCAGATGGTGGTGGAGTTTATGGGGATGCAGTTGCCAGGCTCTTCTTTTGTTCATCCGGACTCTCCGCTGCGCGATGCTTTGACCGCTGCCGCTGCGCGTCAGGTTACACGCATGACCGGTAATGGTAATGAATGGATGCCGATCGGTAAGATGATCGATGAGAAAGTGGTGGTGAACGGTATTGTTGCACTGCTGGCGACCGGTGGTTCCACTAACCACACCATGCACCTGGTGGCGATGGCGCGCGCGGCCGGTATTCAGATTAACTGGGATGACTTCTCTGACCTTTCTGATGTTGTACCGCTGATGGCACGTCTCTACCCGAACGGTCCGGCCGATATTAACCACTTCCAGGCGGCAGGTGGCGTACCGGTTCTGGTGCGTGAACTGCTCAAAGCAGGTCTGCTGCATGAAGATGTCAATACGGTGGCAGGCTTTGGTCTGTCTCGTTATACGCTTGAACCATGGCTGAATAATGGTGAACTGGACTGGCGGGAAGGGGCGGAAAAATCACTCGACGGCAATGTGATCGCTTCCTTCGAACAACCTTTCACTCATCATGGTGGGACAAAAGTGTTAAGCGGTAACCTGGGCCGTGCGGTTATGAAAACCTCTGCCGTGCCGGTTGAGAACCAGGTGATTGAAGCGCCAGCGGTTGTTTTTGAAAGCCAGCATGACGTTATGCCGGCCTTTGAAGCGGGTTTGCTGGACCGCGATTGTGTCGTTGTTGTCCGTCATCAGGGGCCAAAAGCGAACGGAATGCCAGAATTACATAAACTCATGCCGCCACTTGGTGTATTATTGGACCGGTGTTTCAAAATTGCGTTAGTTACCGATGGACGACTCTCCGGCGCTTCAGGTAAAGTGCCGTCAGCTATCCACGTAACACCAGAAGCCTACGATGGCGGGCTGCTGGCAAAAGTGCGCGACGGGGACATCATTCGTGTGAATGGACAGACAGGCGAACTGACGCTGCTGGTAGACGAAGCGGAACTGGCTGCTCGCGAACCGCACATTCCTGACCTGAGCGCGTCACGCGTGGGAACAGGACGTGAATTATTCAGCGCCTTGCGTGAAAAACTGTCCGGTGCCGAACAGGGCGCAACCTGTATCACTTTTTAAGACGACAAATTTGTAATCAGGCGAGAGAAAACTCTGATGAAAAACTGGAAAACAAGTGCAGAATCAATCCTGACCACCGGCCCGGTTGTACCGGTTATCGTGGTAAAAAAACTGGAACACGCGGTGCCGATGGCAAAAGCGTTGGTTGCTGGTGGGGTGCGCGTTCTGGAAGTGACTCTGCGTACCGAGTGTGCAGTTGACGCTATCCGTGCTATCGCCAAAGAAGTGCCTGAAGCGATTGTGGGTGCCGGTACGGTGCTGAATCCACAGCAGCTGGCAGAAGTCACTGAAGCGGGTGCACAGTTCGCAATTAGCCCGGGTCTGACCGAGCCGCTGCTGAAAGCTGCTACCGAAGGGACTATTCCTCTGATTCCGGGGATCAGCACTGTTTCCGAACTGATGCTGGGTATGGACTACGGTTTGAAAGAGTTCAAATTCTTCCCGGCTGAAGCTAACGGCGGCGTGAAAGCCCTGCAGGCGATCGCGGGTCCGTTCTCCCAGGTCCGTTTCTGCCCGACGGGTGGTATTTCTCCGGCTAACTACCGTGACTACCTGGCGCTGAAAAGCGTGCTGTGCATCGGTGGTTCCTGGCTGGTTCCGGCAGATGCGCTGGAAGCGGGCGATTACGACCGCATTACTAAGCTGGCGCGTGAAGCTGTAGAAGGCGCTAAGCTGTAAAAGTCAAAATGCCCGATCGAGGATCGGGCATTTTTGTAGCGTTTTTTTGCCGGGTTTAACCCTGTACTTTTACCTGTCCGGCGGCGTGCTTCGCGCGTTCAATGGCGTCAACAACACTCTCAGCGGTCGCCAGCGCAACACCCAGACGACGGCTGCCATCAATTTCCGGCTTACCAAATAAACGAATCTGCAAATCTGCGCCTACGGCATTCTGCACATTATCAAACGTGACATTCTGACTGGTCAGTTGTGGCAGAATAACGGCAGAAGCTGCAGGACCATACTGACGGATCCCGCCAACCGGAAGTCCGAGGAAGGCACGTACATGCAGGGCAAACTCTGAGAGATCTTGAGAAATTAACGTCACCATCCCGGTATCATGTGGACGAGGGGAGACCTCACTGAAAATCACCTCATCACCACAGACAAATAGCTCGACACCAAACAACCCATAACCGCCCAGTGCCAGCACCACTTTACGGGCAATCTCCTGCGCACGTTCAAGGGCAAGCGGGCTCATTTGCTGTGGTTGCCAGGATTCACGGTAGTCGCCATCTTCCTGGCGATGACCTACTGGTGCACAGAAATGGACGCCATCCACCGCGTTGACGGTTAGCAGGGTAATTTCGAAGTCAAACTTAACGACGCCTTCAACAATTACGCGGCCCGCTCCGGCGCGACCGCCTTGCTGAGCGTATTCCCATGCCTGAGCAAGTTGCTCTGCAGAGCGAATAAACGTCTGCCCCTTGCCGGAAGAGCTCATCACCGGTTTTACAATGCAGGGATAGCCAATGGCGGCAACCGCCTCGCGGAAAAGGCTTTCGCTATCGGCAAAACGATAAGTGGAAGTGGGCAGCTGCAGCTCTTCTGCCGCCAGGCGACGGATACCCTCGCGATTCATCGTTAATTTCGTTGCGCGAGCGCAGGGGACAACATTCAGTCCTTCCTCTTCAAGTTGGATCAGCATATCGGTGGCAATAGCTTCGATCTCCGGCACGATATAATGTGGTTTTTCCAGTTCAACCACACGGCGTAATGCATCACCATCAAGCATATTAATGACATGGGAGCGATGCGCGACATGCATGGCTGGTGCGTCGGAATAGCGATCGACGGCAATCACCTCTACGCCGAGACGCTGACACTCGATTGCCACTTCTTTACCCAGTTCACCGGAGCCTAATAACATCACGCGAGTTGCTGCCGGACGCAGCGCAGTGCCTAATAACGTCATAACGAATATCCCCTGATTAATTCCGCGCGCAGTATAAACGAAAACGTTTGCGTGTGTCTTTATTGCTGATGTTGATTTCTCAACCGAAAAGAAATATACTGTATAAAATCACAGTTATTATGAGAGGCTGCAAATGGCGGTTGAAGTTAAATACGTAGTCATTCGTGAGGGCGAAGAGAAAATGTCGTTTACCAGCAAAAAGGAAGCCGATGCTTATGACAAAATGCTTGATACGGCGGATCTGCTTGACACCTGGCTGACAAATTCTCCAGTGCAAATGGAAGACGAGCAACGTGAAGCCCTTTCGCTATGGCTGGCAGAACAAAAAGATGTGCTGAGCACCATTCTGAAAACCGGCAAATTACCGTCCCCACAGGTCGTCGGTGCTGAATCCGAAGAGGAAGATGCCTCACACGCGGCCTGAAGCAACTTGCGCTCCTGACAATTTGTACCATGCTTTCTCCTGAATCATTGTGCTATGGAGAAAAACATGAAAAAAAGAGGGGCGTTTTTAGGGCTGTTGTTGGTTTCTGCCTGCGCATCAGTTTTCGCTGCCAATAATGAAACCAGCAAGTCGGTCACTTTCCCAAAGTGTGAAGGTCTGGATGCTGCCGGAATTGCCGCGAGCGTAAAACGTGATTATCAACAAAATCGCGTGGCGCGTTGGGCAGATGATCAAAAAATTGTCGGTCAGGCCGATCCCGTGGCTTGGGTCAGTTTGCAGGACATTCAGGGTAAAGATGATAAATGGTCAGTACCGCTAACCGTGCGTGGTAAAAGTGCCGATATTCATTACCAGGTCAGCGTGGACTGCAAAGCGGGAATGGCGGAATATCAGCGGCGTTAATGGCTTCTGATAATTCGATTGACCGTTGGCGGATGCGGCGCGAGTGCCTTGTCCGCCCCAGAACGCACCACAATCGTAGGCCTGAGAAGACGCAACAGCGTCGCATCGGGCAATCAGCATCAAACAATGCCACTCAAAACGACAAACTACTTTCACCTAAAATACCCTTATCACCTGATATACAGTAAATACCTTACCTGGCGCGAATTTCTTTGAATAACGGCCTACCGCCCCGCTTATTTGCGCATCTTTTGTCTCGATATACATTTTCTGACATCCTCATCCGCTATGCTACAGGCACTAAAAATGGTTATTGAGGAGCAAATATGGCTAACTGGTTAAATCAACTGCAATCCCTGCTTGGGCAAAGCAGTTCTTCTACCTCCTCGTCTGCGGATCAGGGATTGGGCAAACTGTTAGTGCCAGGCGCATTAGGCGGACTGGCTGGGCTGCTGGTCGCAAATAAATCAGCACGTAAACTTCTTACGAAATATGGCACCAACGCGTTACTGGTTGGCGGCGGAGCGGTAGCGGGTACGGTGCTGTGGAATAAATACAAAGATAAAATTCGCGCGGCGCATCAGGACGAACCGCAGTTTGGCGCGCAAAGTACGCCGCTGGATGAGCGTACAGAACGTTTGATCCTTGCGCTGGTCTTTGCCGCTAAAAGTGATGGTCATATTGATGCCAAAGAACGTGCGGCAATCGACCAGCAATTGCGTGAAGCCGGCGTGGAAGAGCAGGGGCGTGTACTCATTGAGCAGGCAATCGAACAACCGCTGGATCCACAACGCCTGGCTACCGGGGTCCGCAATGAAGAAGAGGCGCTGGAAATCTATTTCCTGAGTTGCGCGGCTATTGATATTGACCATTTTATGGAACGCAGTTACCTGAATGCACTGGGTGACGCGCTGAAAATCCCCCAGGATGTTCGTGAAGGCATTGAACGCGATCTCGAACAGCAAAAACGCACTTTGGCGGAATAATCCCGCTCTCTGGATAGCCTGAAGTTGACTATTTCGGGCTATCCAGAACCGCACAGCCATTTGAACAGGCTGATTTTCTCTGTCTGCATAACATTCGATATTCGCGCCATTACCTGTCATCATCTAAGCAATGACTGCCCTGTTTCGCTTGCATCCCCGGTGAGTTTTGCCACCCTTATAAGATGTTTCAACCAGAAAGAACAATAACATGCTACCAAAAGCCGCCCGCATTCCCCACGCCATGACGCTTCATGGCGATACGCGCATCGATAATTACTACTGGCTGCGGGACGATACGCGTTCTCAGCCGGAAGTCCTGGACTACCTGCAACAAGAAAATAGTTACGGTCATCGGGTGATGGCCTCACAACAAGCCTTGCAGGATCGCATCTTAAAGGAAATCATCGACCGCATTCCGCAAAGAGAAGTTTCTGCGCCCTACATCAAAAATGGCTACCGCTATCGGCATATTTATGAACCAGGCTGTGAATATGCTATCTACCAGCGTCAATCGGCGTTCAGTGAAGAGTGGGACGAGTGGGAAATATTGCTCGATGCCAACAAGCGCGCGGCTCATAGTGAGTTTTATTCGATGGGCGGAATGGCGATTACGCCCGATAACACCATTATGGCGCTGGCAGAAGATTTTCTTTCCCGACGCCAGTACGGCATTCGTTTTCGTAATCTGGAAACAGGTAACTGGTACCCGGAACTGCTGGATAACGTTGAACCCAGCTTTGTCTGGGCAAATGACTCCTGGACTTTCTACTATGTTCGCAAGCATCCAGTGACGCTGCTGCCTTATCAGGTCTGGCGTCACGCTATCGGTACTCCAGCATCGCAAGATAAACTGATCTACGAAGAAAAAGACGATACCTATTACGTCAGCCTGCATAAAACGACGTCGAAGCACTATGTAGTCATTCATTTGGCCAGCGCCACCACCAGTGAAGTTCGCCTGCTGGACGCGGAAATGGCCGATGCCGAGCCGTTTGTTTTTCTGCCGCGCCGCAAAGATCACGAATACAGCCTTGATCACTACCAGCATCGGTTTTATCTGCGTTCCAACCGCAACGGCAAAAACTTTGGCTTATACCGTACCCGTATGCGTGATGAGCAACAGTGGGAAGAGTTAATTCCGCCACGCGAAAACATCATGCTGGAAGGGTTTACGCTGTTTACCGACTGGCTGGTGGTTGAAGAGCGTCAGCGCGGGTTAACCAGTTTGCGCCAAATTAACCGCAAGACCCGGGAAGTCATTGGTATTGCCTTTGATGATCCGGCCTATGTGACCTGGATTGCCTACAATCCAGAATCTGAAACCGCGCGATTGCGTTATGGTTATTCTTCCATGACCACACCAGACACTTTGTTTGAACTGGATATGGATACCGGTGAGCGTCGTGTATTAAAACAAACGGAAGTTCCTGGTTTTGATGCGGCGAATTACCGCAGTGAACACCTGTGGATAGTCGCCCGTGATGGCGTCGAAGTTCCGGTTTCGCTGGTCTATCATCGCAAACATTTTCGCAAAGGACACAACCCGCTGCTGGTGTATGGCTATGGTTCTTACGGCGCAAGTATTGATGCCGATTTCAGTTTTAGCCGCTTGAGTTTGTTAGATCGTGGCTTTGTCTACGCCATTGTCCATGTTCGCGGTGGTGGTGAGCTGGGGCAACAATGGTACGAAGACGGAAAATTTCTGAAGAAGAAAAATACGTTTAATGATTATCTTGATGCCTGCGATGCATTGTTAAAACTGGGCTATGGCTCTCCTTCGCTTTGTTATGCGATGGGCGGGAGTGCGGGGGGCATGTTGATGGGCGTTGCGATTAATGCACGCCCTGAATTATTCCACGGCGTTATCGCCCAGGTACCGTTTGTTGATGTTGTAACAACAATGCTTGATGAATCAATTCCTCTTACCACTGGTGAGTTTGAAGAGTGGGGGAATCCGCAGGATCCGCAATATTACGAGTATATGAAAAGCTACAGCCCATATGACAACGTCACCGCACAGGCTTATCCGCATTTACTGGTAACGACCAGTTTGCACGATTCTCAGGTGCAATATTGGGAACCGGCAAAATGGGTCGCTAAATTGCGCGAGCTGAAAACCGATGACCATCTTTTATTGCTCTGTACCGACATGGACTCAGGCCATGGCGGTAAATCTGGTCGCTTTAAATCGTACGAAGGCGTAGCGATGGAATATGCTTTTCTGGTCGCGCTGGCGCAGGGAACATTACCCGCTACGCCTGCGGATTAAGTATTTTCCAGATAATGTTTCAGTGTTAAACGCAGCTCCGGGCTCATGCTGTCCAGGTTATTAAATAACCAGCGCAGATAGCCCGGATCGCGTTCGGCAACGTCGGAAACCGCTTTGCCACGGTATTTGCCAAAGGTGAAGGTCGTCATCAACGACGGACGTCCGGTGATATCGGCCATCTGTTCTGCCGTCCAGCCGGAGGTGTTCATAATATCGATAAGCAACGCGGCGGTGATATAACAGTCATACAACGCGCGGTGATGATGCAGGCCCGGCGGCGTCTGTACATTGAGCTTGCGTGTTTTATATAACGCCATATTGCTGTACTTGATCCCTGGCCACAAACGACGGGCCAGTTTCATAGTGCAAATCCACTCACCGGGCATCTCAGGCAGTACGCGGCGGTCAAAGCTGGCGTTATGCGCGACATACCATTCACTACCGTAATAGTGTGGGATCACATCTTCAATCCACGGTTTATCGGCGACCATGGCTTCGGTGATGCGATGAATCGCCATCGCTTGTGGACTAATAGGACGATCGGGGCGCACCAGGTGGCTCATGGGGTTGACGATTTTTCCGTCAATGACATCAACAGAGGCAATCTCAACGATCCCTCCCTGCAAACCGCAGGTTTCTGTATCGATAATGCGCAACATGGCATGCTCCAGGCCGAAAAAGCCTAGCGTAATGGAATGATATCGCCTTGCCAACCCTGTGATGAACGCTGACCGACTAACAATAATGAACCACGATCGGCGCGAACGATGAGACGACCAT
>PPYF01593567.1_pt1 | contig 19679 bp, 17 predicted proteins | sample 1559871 | NCBI WGS metagenome assembly PPYF01 (sample SAMN08240021, study PRJNA423297) | Human gut metagenome, whole genome shotgun sequencing project. | reverse complement strand
ATATTGAACCAATGTCAGACTGTTTTCATTATAGTACCATACCAAAAAAAGAGATTGTATATTATTTCTTTCAGTTACTTGGGCGTATATCAATTTTTTTGTTCTAAAATTAATTTTATTTTAATTCCAAAATATGCTCGTTTCTTTTTTTATGTTTGCGGACACGTTAGCGTTGTTCACGGTATTACCGGAAATCAGTTCAGTAACAGATATGGAAAACGCATCTGCAATGGGCTCCAGCAAAGCAGAGTTTCCTACACTAATAATCTTCGTTTATAGGCAACACCAAACTTATTGTATTAAAAACTTTTCTATTATATCCCAATAAACTTCCATCGTCCCATCCCCGCCACAATATATCTCATGCTTCGTCCCAGGCATGTAAACATACTCGCAGGGGGCAACACCGCGCTTCTTGACTTTCGCTGCGAATTTCTGAAGTGCGCGGACGGATATGAAATCGTCTTTTTCGGCCTGGAAAATGAGCAGAGGAGACTGGAGTTTCTGCCAGCCGTGGTATCTTAAATACCAGCTCATTTTTATGGCTGCTTTCAGCCAGCCATAGGATGGTGCACAGGTCTGGAGAAACTGTTTTTCTTTTCTCAGGTCGTTGTACCTTGCAAATTTAGGTTCGGAGGTGCCAGCGCTGGTTTGGAAGGTATCGGTTCCGTCGTAGGGTTTCTGGCCTAAGACATAGAACTCTTCCTTTCCCAAAAGGCATTCTGCATGGGCGATCAGTACGGTCAGCGGCCAGGGCACGCCTCCGGTGAGCGATTTGATCATAGGCGAGCTTAATATCACTTTATGAAAAAGAGCGGGTTCCCAGGCTGCGGCGATTGCGCCGATTGCACCGCCCATGGAGTGGGCAAAAAGGTTCAGGGGCAGGTCTGGATGTGCCTTTTTGATTTTATGACAGATTTTTAGAAAATCACGCACGTAACGTTTCCAGTTATCAATATGTACCAATGAGAAATCTGCTGTCAGGCGGTAGCTTTGGCCGTGTCCCATATGTTCTGGCATGTATACATGATAACCAGCCTGTAAAAAATAGTAAATCATCTCCTCATATTTTGGCGCACCTTCTGTGAAGCCGTGGCTGATTACCACCACCCCTTTTGGATCATCTGCCAGATAACGTTTCACATGGATTTTTCCTATAATTCCATTTTTCTCATGGTAAATGTCTTCTGCTCCCGGAATGTACCCATCCCGGCAATGAGCCTTTAAATAAGGTTCCACCTCATTTTTCACAGCATCTAAATATTCGTTTTCCTGTATTATTTTCATTTCAAAACTCCCCTTACAAGCAGCTTATAAAATCATAAAAAACAATCATCACGATTCACACATTCCTGATAACACAACTCATTCAAAAGTATCTTTGAAAAAGTTGTACTGCGACATGTGTTACAATTTACGAGAGTCTTAATACTTTATTACTATCCCCCAATAATCCCATTAATCTTCTTCTCATTATAAAACACCAGAATAATTCCGCCCACCATACAAAACACCGCTGCGCCAAAGGCTGCGATTCTATAACCAGTTCCCTCTCCTGCTCCAATCGTAGAAACAGCAGTAAAGATCAGCATGGAAAGACTCTGGCCCAGTTTGAATGCAAAGGTTCTTGCCGCATAAAACATTCCTTCCCTGTTGCTTCCGGATGTGATGGAATCACTCTGGGCGATATCTGCCACAACCGCCTGGGGCAAAATTCCGAAAATCGCCATCGGCAGCGCTGCCACCACCGTCAGGATCAATCCCTGTACGGTTTCCGGAATAAAGCTCATTTTTCCCATAAATCCTGTATAGAAATAAGCCAAACTGAATACAGCAAATGCAAATAGAATCATCTTTTTCTTACCCAGTTTCGGGGTAAGCTTATTTACCGGAATGTAAAATACCAAAGACAATGCTGTCATCCCCACAAAATACAGGGTTGTCATCGTCTCCGGCAGCTTCAGAAGGCTGGTCACAAAGAAAGGCAGACCTGTCTGAAACATGGTAAGGGCGATCCAGTAAAAAATATCGGAGCCCACAAATTTACAAAATTCTCCATTCTTAAACGTAGCAGTCAGGGAGCGAAAAGCAGACTCTTTTGCTGGAACTGTGTCCACGTAATCCTTTTCCCGAATGCAAAATACCGGTATCAGCATGCAGATAAATGCCACCACTGCCATCAGCGTGAAGGTGACACGGATGGCGCCAACACGTCCAAATGCCGGGATAAATGCACCCCAGATAGTTGGTGCCAGGTATGCAACTGCAGTTCCTGCAATGAATGTAAAGGAAATCACCGTAGAAATGTTAAGCCGCTCCTGCTGAGTATGTCCCAGCTCCGGAATCAAGGCATTATACGGTGTGCAATAAGCTGTAATGGAAAGGTAATAGGCCAGAACCATCACCAGCAAAAACGCTGCATTGAGCCAGCTTTTCTCATTAATCGGGGACCAGAACACCAGCACTGTGGAAAGTGCCAGAGGCAAGGACGCCCATTTCAGGAATGGAATTCGCCGTCCATCTTTGGCTGTACACCGGTCCGACCAGGACGCGATCATAGGATCTGTAAAAGCATCAAAAATTCTCCCGAAGGCTGTGATTCCTCCGATAATAGTGAAAATGCCAAGCACCACCAGTCCCTGTGGAATAAATACGTTCTGCCCCTGGCTGATGGCGGTTTCATCTGGCTGATAAAAATACACAAGCCAGTTTGAAATGATTCCGGACAACATTGCCCATCCAAACTGACCTGCTGCAAACTGCCATATTTTTGCTGTTGTAAGTTTCTTCATCACGTACTTACCTCCTGCTTCTTTATATAATGATAGTATCATTTTTGTGCCCGCTTCACAATATACGAATTATTACTATTGCACAATTTTAGCATTCCACAGCTACTTTGATCACTCCATCTCTCTTATTTTCAAAGAGCTCATACGCTTCCTCAATTCTGCAAAGCGGATAAGTATGTGTGAGCAAAGGCTCTGTATCAAGCCTGCCTTCTGCAATCAGCTTCAGTGTTTCCTCGCAGTGACAGCCATCCACTCCGCCGGTTTTAAATGTAAGATTCTTGCCGTACATATCCGGAAGAGGCAGTATCTGGGCTTTATCATAAAGTGCTACCACAGTCACAATTGCATTTGGTCTTGCGCATTCCCATGCCAGACGAAATGTAGCTTCCGCTCCTGCAACCTCAAGAACCACATCTGCTCCTCCATGCTCACTGTTAGCCAACGTAAACTTCTTGCATTCTTCTGGTGATACAGTAAGGACCTGCGGATAATGTTCCTTAATAAAGCCAATACGCTTTTCGTCTTTTTCACACATAATGATCCGCTTCGGTTTCTTCAGCATCACACAAAGCAGCGTACAGATTCCGGTAGGACCGGCTCCGATGATCAGCACCGTATCATCTTCTGTAATCTGGGAAATATGTGCCGCCCAATAGCCTGTAGCCAGAACATCTCCTACCAGCAAAGCCTGCCTGTCAGTAACCTCATCCGGAATTTTGTTAAGCCCCTGATCTGCAAAAGGCACCCGCACGTACTCTGCCTGACCTCCGTCTATGCGGCAGCCAAGAGCCCAGCCCCCATTTTTATCCGTGCAATTATTAACATAGCCTTTTTTACAGAAAAAGCATTCCCCACAAAAAGTTTCCACGTTTACCGTTACTCTGTCTCCCGGTCTCACATTTGTTACACCACTTCCAACTTCTTCTACAATTCCTACCATCTCATGACCAACTGTTATCCCCGGAACCGCACGTGGAACACTTCCATGTTTGATATGAAGGTCACTTGAACAGATGCTGGCAAGAGTTACCTTTACAATAGCATCCCTGTCATCTATAAGCACAGGCTTAGGCTTTTCCATTAATTCAAATTTTCCTTTTGAAACATATGTATATGTCTGCATTTTTATCTCATCACTTTCTAAAAAGATTTTTAAGCATTCACTGTCTGCCATCCGTAACTTTCATAGTAGATATAAAAACAAGTGAACTAAGCAACAACATGTAAGGATACAGCAGCATTGGAAGTATATCAAATGCACTGACCACTTCTCCTAAACTGGCTGCAGCAGAAACAGCAACCAGCATTTGCGCTCCGTACGGTAAAATACCCTGAAAAATACAGGAAAATGTATCCAGGATAGAAGCAGCTTTTCTGGCGCTGATACCGTAATCCTTTGACATTTCTTTTGCAATCGGGTTCGCCATAACGATCGCAACTGTATTATTGGCAGTTGCAATATCCATTAGCCCAACTAACAGTCCCATTCCCAGGAGCCCGCCTTTTTTTCCTTTAAACACTTTCTTTATCCAGTATAATAAAGCGGAAAATCCACCATACTCCTTGATCAGGGCACAGATTGCAGCTACCAGAATCGCAACCATACTGGTTTCAAACATCCCGGCAGCACCGGTTCCCATATTTCCGATCAGGTCTGTGGGTGCTATCATTCCTGTTGCAATCATAATAACTGAGCCACTTAGAATACCTGTAATCAGCACGAAAAATACATTAAATCCGATGATTCCACCTATAAGAACCAGAATATAAGGAATGATCTGTATTAAATCATATTTTTCTTCGATGAATCCACCATTATAATTTTTAACAGACAAAACCAGCAGAATAACAATGCTGGCAATGGCAGCCGGCAGTGCAATAAAGAAATTTTCCTTAAATTTATCTTTCATTTCACAGCCTTGTCCATTACATGCGGCAATGGTTGTGTCTGATATAAATGACAGATTATCTCCAAACATGGCGCCGCTCATGACAGAACCAATACAAACCGGCAGTGCAAATCCGGATACCCTTGCTACTGCAACTCCAATTGGAACGATCAGTGTAATTGTTCCTACAGAGGTACCCATTGCAAGAGAAACAAAACAGCTGACCACAAAAAGCACAACAACTGCAAACTGAGGCGGAACCAGTGACAAAATAAAATATGCAACACTGTTTGCGGATGTTCTTCCGACTATACCTACAAAAATACCTGACAGCATAAAAATTATGATCATTGTAATAATGTTAGGATCACTGATTCCAATCCCCATAACTTCCAGCTTATCATTCAATTTAAGCTCGCGGTTCTGTATACAGGCAACAAGTAATGCAACCAGAAATATTACAACAACGGGGATTTTATAAAATCCCATCTCGATATCCAGGCCATACTCAAATAATATGCCAAGCCCCAGATACAAAACAACAAACACTACTATAGGAAGCAGTGCTTTTCCATTTCTTTTTTCATTTTTCCTCATCCTACACTTTTCTCCTTCTTAGTTATAGTACTAATAGTATCATTTTTGTGTCCGCTTCACAATAGCAAGTCAACTGGATATTTTATATAAAAAGATCCCGGCAGGCTTCTGCTTCTGAGCGCTCAAACTCAAAAGTATGAAACCTGCCGGGAAGTTTTATTTTCATCAACCAAAAAAACTATAGCTTACTGATAATCCGTCTCTTATATTCCAAAAATTCTTCTGACAATGCAAAATCCGCTGCCCTGGGTTTTCTCTCCTGGATCACGATCTCATCTTTGATGGTTCCCGGAGTTCCGTTCAGAATGTAAATCCGGTCGGACAAAAGAATGGCCTCATCAATATCATGGGTGATAAACAAGGTAGACAGATCAATATGCTGCATAACTTCCAGATACCATTTATGCACGCTGGCCTTTGTCAATGTATCCAGTGCACTGAAAGGCTCATCCAGAAGGGCAACTCCGCTGGAACTTAAATAGGTTCGAAGCAAAGCCGCACGCTGACGCATACCACCGGACAGCTGGCTTGGATACTGATACTGGGTGCCTTCCAGACCAAATTCTGCAAAAAGCGGATTGGCCTTTTCCCTGGCTTCTGCTTTCTTCACGCCTTTCAGTACAAGGGGAAGTGCTACATTGTCGATCACTTTCTTGTGGGGAAGGAGAAGATCCTTCTGCAGCATGTAACTGATGCTTCCAGGTGTGGAAGTCACATCCTGATCTTTCAGATAGACCTTTCCTTCATCAGGTGGGATAATACCGGAAAGCACATTGAACAATGTGGTCTTTCCGGAACCGCTGACTCCCAGAAGGGAAACCAGTTCCCCCTGCTCCAGATGAATGGAAATGTCCTCCAAAACTTTTTTTTCACCGTATGTTTTTGAAATATGTTCTGCTCGTAAAATTACTTTATTTTGTTCTGATGACATATTCGTTCCTTATACACAGCGCTACTTCCATAACCAGTTCCATTTTCCGCAAAAATTGGGGTAAATTTTCCTAGCAGAATAGCTCTATGCGTTAATTTCTTTCTCTTTCATTCCTTACTGTGGAAGATACTCGTTAGAAAATCCGACTCCAGTAAGATCCTTGTCGCAAAGCTGGTTCTCATACAGCCATTTGTAGAATGCATTCCATCTGTCTGCATCAATTACGCCCCAGCTTTCTGCATCGTCAATGTATTTTGTGGAAAGGAATTCCTGGCTCTTCTTTACAAGATCTTCAGCATCCTTCAGAGAGCCTGTATTATCGCCGTCAATGAGGATCTGTGCTGCCTCATCCGGATTCTCTGCTGCAAACTCATATCCCTTTGCAGTTGCTTCCATAAATGCTTTCGCCTGATCCGGATTCTCAGCAAGATAGTCGTTATTTGCAATGATAACCGGTGTGTAGTAGTCAAATACAGGATTGATATCAGAGAATGCAAAATAGTCGCAGTCTACACCTTCTACGTCGGCATTGATTCCGCCCCAGCCCTGGAATACCCAGATGGCATCCGTCTGATTGGCAGCAAGTGCTGCTGGCTCATCTGTAATATCATTAGGGATCAGGGTAACCTGACTGAAATCTCCGCCGTCGCCGTTTACAACATTTTCCAGCATAGCAAGCTCGATTGGGGAATCCCATGTGGAATAGGTTTTTCCGGTAAGTCCGGCTGGTTTATCAATTCCGTCACCTTTTCGGGAAAGGATTCCGGAGGTGTTGTGCTGAATGATTCCTGCAACTGCTGTGATTCCAAGAGGCTCGTCAAGTGCAAGGGAAGCAGCCATGGTATCCTGGGCCTCGATCGCAAACTGAGCCTGACCTGCTGCGCACATAAGGGCTGCACCATTTTCCGGTGGCTGAACGATTTCCACATCAAGACCAGCTTCTTCGTAGTAGCCTTTTGCCTGTGCTACATAAAGTCCGGTGTGGTTGGTATTCGGTGTCCAGTCCAGGCAGAATGTGATTTTCTCCTGTGCACCATCTTCTGCGTATACACCTGTAGGAACTGCAAGCACCATAGCTGCCGCTGCAACTGGTGCGATTACTTTTTTCAGATTCTTATTCATGATTTTTCTCCTTTTCTACCTGCAGCCATGGCATTGTGATCCGGCTGACAATATTTACTGCCAGAAGAAGTAAAAGGCTGATGATCACAATGAAGATAATGACTGCAAACATTTTATCAAAAGAATATGCTTTTTTTACACGGGTCATATAAACACCAAGTCCGTTAAATCCACCCAGCCACTCAGAAACAACTGCTCCTACAACTGCATAGGAAGCAGATATTTTCAGCCCGGAAAAAAACTGGGGCAAAGCACCTGGAAATTTCACATGGCGGAAAATCTGTGCCCGGCTGGCTCCCATGGCCTTCATCAGACGAATGGCATCCGGATCCACACTTTTATATCCATCCAGCAGTCCGATTGTAATTGGGAAAAAAGTGGTGATCACAACCAGAGTGATCTTCGGTGCCATTCCAAACCCCATCCAAAGCACCAGAATTGGCGCAATGGCAATGGTCGGTATGGTCTGTGTAATGATCATGATCGGATAAAATGCCTGATCCATTACACGGAACCGATCCATCATAGTTGCAAACACAAATGCCAGCGCGATTCCAATGAGAAGTCCGTAAAAGGATTCCAGCAAAGTGAATTTCGCATGGAAAAGTATGGTTGGCAGATCGCCAAACAGGGCTGTCAGCACTGCTACCGGAGATGGAAGCATGTAGGATGGAACAATTCCCGAAATGCTTACCACTTCCCAGCCAAGCAGAATCACGGCCATGGCTGCAATTGGAGGTATCTTACTGGTGATGTTTGGTAACTTTCTTTTCAATGGTAAGTACATCCCCTTCTGGTTTATATGCAATTTTAACATATACGCTCATAGCCTTGCAGCCTGCGCGCTCAGCTACATGCTGACACTCTTTTACAATATCCATCAGCTGGTCGTAATCACCTTCAATGGTGGTCTCAAATGGTCCTACATAATAGTTCAGACCAGTGGATCTGATGTAGGCGATCACCTCGTCTACAATGCGGATAACTTCCTCTTCATCCTGTACATTTGGCAGTACCTGAATTGCTACACTTGCGTTCATTTTCTTTTCCTCCTATTTTCCGTCCCATAAACAGGACTTTGCGTTAAAAATCGAATAAGAACCATTCTTGAAACTGTGACGGAACTGAACAGGCTCTGTCAGTCAGTATGAAAAAAGAGCACCTGCCATCCAGACAAATGCTCCTAATTACATCGTTAAACACTTCCTACACTGGCATGATCCAACAGGTTAAAAGGGTCTAAGGACTACCTTACTCTCAGCTTCTCAATTGAAACTCCCCTGGTCTTTATTCAGATTTCGTTGCTTATTATAATACACCTTTCTTCAAATTACAAGAAACTATTTTTATCTCAATTATATTTTACATACCCTTAACAGAATTGTACTGCTCGCAGTCTGACCAGCACGCTCTAATTAATATTCCCATTTCATCAGAATTCGTTAAAAAAATCCCCCTGCATATCACAGTTATTTCCTGCAGAATATATAATAAATCTACAGATTCTCAAAGGCAGCCTGAATACTGTCATAGTGCAGGAATTTTCCCTGGGCTGCAAATTCCTTGATCTGATTCAGGGTGGCAAACATGTGGCCGTCTGTCTCTTCTTCCTGAAGGTGTAGATCTTCTTCTTTCACATCCATCACAAAGCGGTAAACATCTACGAAATAGTTATCTCCCTCCCCTGGATTCTCTCTTTTGTAAGTAAAAAGATAGCCGCCCTGCGCACTGCTTACGTCAAGACCTGTCTCCTCTTTCACTTCGCGGAGTACAGCGTCATAAGAGGATTCCCCTGCCTGTGCTGCACCGCCGGAAACTTCCCACCAGCCTGGTGCCCAGGCTTTTGTCAGCACACGTTTGGTAATGAGAAACGTACCATCTGGTCTTGCCACTACTCCAAGTACGGTGAGATGGTATTCTCCGTCCTTTAAACACCAGTCGTTTCGTTTCATGGTACGGCCGGTAGGTCTCTTGTTAATATCATAGATGTCCCAGAATTCCATTTTATCACTCCTGTTATATTTTTCTCGTGTATATTCTTGTTTCATTCTTATTTCGCAAATATTGTTATCATATGCAATGTTTTACTATTTCAGCAGTTCCTCCACCATCTCTCTGGTATACTCTACCTTCTCTACATGGTTGACCTCGATCTGATACAGTGCATTTGCCGCAATGTGCTCTGCTGCCTGCTCCAGATCACGAATGCCTGAAGTATTGGAATAACGCTGGATGATTGCCTCCAGCGCACCCTCTGTGATAATGCACTCACTCTCTTCCATATGCATTCTCTTAAGAACTTTCGGAAGAGAGAATCTGGAAAAGATTACTTTCTTCTCCTCAGCTGTGTAATCCGGAATATCAATTACTGCGAATCTTGACATCAGCGGTGCACTGATCTGGTCACGGTCATTTGCAGTAGCAATTGGATACACACCACCAGTTGGGATCATACACTCCATATAGTTATCTGTAAATCCAAGGTTGTCCAGAAGCGTAAGAAGTACATCTGCCGGATTTCCATTTCCTTTGCCGGAATTTGCCTTATCAAGCTCGTTAATAATAAATACCAGATTAGAGGCACCAGCCATGGAAAATGCCTCCATAATAATTCCGGGCTTTGCATTTGCGTAAATACGGGGGCTTCCGGTAAGCTGCTTGGAGTCGTTAATTGAGCTCATGTCCAGCGTAGTCCACGGAAGTTTCAGGATTCTTGCAACTGCATAGGCTATCTGGGATTTGCCAGTACCGGCAGGTCCGATCAGAAGAAGTCCGTAGGCCGGAAGGGTATGTGTACGGTTGATCTGGATAATCGTCTCGATAATACGTTGTTTCACACGCTCCATTCCATAAAGCTCTTCATCCAGGATTCTCCTTGCCTCAACAGGATCGATTGCTTCAAAATAATTGTTCTTCCACTGGATATTCAACATAATAGAAAGAGCCCTCTGCGCATGATGGCGCTCTTCCTGGGAAACTTCACTGGATCTTGCCACTGCCAGATTTCTTCTGGTCCAGAGTCTGATATTATCCGGCAGTGTTTTGCCTGCGCAGGTCATAAAATCGGTAATGCTCTGAATGCTGGTAAGTTTCATCTCATCACCGTTTTCCTCCTGTTCCTCATCCTCTTCTGCCTCAGCAGGTGCATTACTCTCCAGAAGTCTCTCGATCATAAACTGCAGAAAGCCATCCTCTGCGGAAAGCTTTGTGCCGCCGCCAAAAGCAGTTTCGCGAATGCGGTATACCGCATATCCGTCCTCCCTGTTAGTACCAGACAAACGTACATTGATCCTGCTGTCTCCCAGCCATTTCAAAAGACTGGTAAATCTGGAATCAATTTTCACCACATCTGCTGTATGGTTACCGTCTTCTTCCTTAAAATCAAAAGCAGTACGGTTTACCGGATTGGTAAACACACCGCAGGAATGATGTTTCCACTGTCTCTCTTTATTGTCAAGCACCATGATCGGCTGCTCCGGTGAAGGCTTCGTATGGCTGCTGTGAAATGTTGTGTAAGTACACTTTGCCTCCGCTTTGCTTGCAGAAGCACCGCTGAAATCAAATACTGGCATAGCTTTTTCCTCTTTCCTGTGTATTTAAAGGGATATATTTCTCTAATTTCTCTTACCTACTATAACAACATTTTTCTCTAATGTCCAGAATGAGTTGGCCTGTTTCATAATTCAGCATTGTCTTGTATTATTGTTCACTTTGTGACCAGTAACTATCTTATTTTTTATATATCTTGGCATTTCTTAGTTTTTTACAAAAAATCTCTTGCCAAAATGGAGAAATTCGTGTATTCTATTATACGGACTACTTTTCAACAATTTGATTTTCACTTAACATTTGATATATATTTCTGATTTTTAGTGCGCAGACACCATAGTCCCTCCCAAAGCTTCTAATGGAATACTGCAATCTAAAAATAAAAGACTCCCGGGCGCTCTAGAGCGTGTCTGAAAAAGCTTTCTGTAAGATTTTTCAAACAGGCTCAAGTGTTCCGGGAGTTTTTCTATTCAATTATGCCAGACTTAACAGCTGCTTTCCTTCTGTCAGTCTTTCTTCAAACTGCTCATAGAAATCTCTGCCCACTTCATATGTTTTCATATAAAAACGATTCACCACATATAAATTCAGATTTTTGATCAGCTGGGCATCTGTGGCATTATAAAGAACCTCCTGCACATCCAGCAAAAAATAATGCCAGTCAGCTACAAACTTTTCATACTGGCGAAGATCCGGAGTGTCGATCCATTTCTTTACCTTGATCTTGCTCCGGCTTGTCTTCTTACATTCATGGATCTGCAGAAAATACTTAAATCCTCCATTTTCATAGAAACGTCCCAATGGGAAAAGTCTGCAGAACCCAGGACGGAAGTCATGAATGCTGCACCGTCCCTGTTCATTCAGGAAAACACAGCATTGGTTTTTTCCACTCATGCAAAGATGAGGCAGAATATTCCCATCCATGGCATCGAACTGGATCAGCCCGGTGCTTACCAGTTCCTGTGGTGTTTTTCCCAGATTCGTACACAGACGGTACACATCCATGGGATCCAGCACAACTGAGTCCCCCATACCCTCACAGCAGTCATGACAGCCCGCACAATCCTGACAGTCTGCCTTTACCATATCATTTAATTCATAAAGTCTTCCGTCGGAAATCTCTTCCAAAGATACTTCTCGGCGCATATGCAAATTCCTCTTTCTTTTATTTTTTTGTAGACAAACATGGTTACGGTTCACTTCGCGATGCACTGAAATCATGCATTTTCAAGATTTCCCGCTGAGATTCCCGTTTTTTCTGTAAACGATATTCACAAAAAACGTCTCGCGGAACATTGCTAGTGAACAGTAATATAACATGCTGCCATCAACAGCATCTCCGTATTATCTATCCTCTGTATTTACAGCTTAATTCCAGACAATGCCTGTGCAAAAGCATTATTCACCGGCTCATTTGCCTCCTTCTGCTGCCTGCGCAGATAGTTCTGCACATCACGCTTGCCTACTCCTGCGCCCTCTTTCTGGCGTCTTGCCTGGAACGCGGAAAGCTTCTCCTTATAACCACACTGGCAGACAAACATCTCTTCCTTACCTTTCACATACATTTCCATACGTTTATGGCATTTCGGACAACGGGCATTAGTAGTGCGGGAAATCGTTTCACGGTAACCGCACTCACGGTCCTGGCATACCAGCATTTTGCTGTTTTTGCCATTGACAGCCAGAAGTTTTTTGCCGCACTGCGGACATACTTTATTTGTAAGATTGTCGTGGCGGAACGTGCCCTCCCCGGTCTTGATCTCATCTACAATTTCACAGGTATAGTCACGGATTTGGTGAAGAAAATCCCCCTGACGTATCCTGCCTTTTGCAATCTGGGAAAGCTTCATCTCCCAGTCAGCCGTGAGCTCAGGCTTTTTCAGGTCTTCCGGCACCAGCTCCAGAAGCTGTTTTGCCTTTGAGGTAATATGGATCTCATTGCCTTTTTTCTCCATCATAAAGGAATGGAAAAGTTTCTCAATAATGTCTGCTCTTGTGGCAACGGTTCCAAGCCCCCCAGTCTCTCCCAGGGTTTTCACCGCTTCTTTATCTCTTGTCTCCATAAATTTCACCGGATTTTCCATAGCTGCAAGAAGAGTTGCCTCTGTGAATCTTGCTGGCGGTTTTGTTTTTCCTGTATTTAAGGAAGTTTTCAAAATCTTTAGTCTGGTTCCGGTTTTCATCTCCGGAAGACGCTGGTCTTTCAGTTTTTTCTCATCATCCGCCTCATCTTCCAAATCATCATCTGCTCCGCCTTCGTAAACTTCCTTCCAGCCCATGCTCTTTATCACTTTGCCGCTGGCTGCAAAAGTTTCTCCTGCCGCTTTCGCCTCCATGGTCACCTGCTCATACTGGCTTGCAGGATAAAGAACTGCAAGGAAACGACGGACAACCATATCATAAATCTTCCGTTCTTCATTTGTCATGTGGTCCAGCTGAACAAACTGTTCTGTCGGAATGATCGCATGGTGGTCACTGACCCTCTTATCATCCACAAAACTTCCATTCACCTGCACAGGCTTATTCATAAGTGCGCCAGCAAGCTTTCTGTACGGACCGATTCCGCAGGCCTTCAGTCTTTCCTTAATAGTAGGAACAATGTCCTTTCCAATGTATCGGGAATCGGTTCTGGGATATGTGAGTACTTTGTGGTTTTCGTAAAGGCGCTGCATAATATTCAGGGTCTCTTTTGCAGAAAAACCATATTTCAGGTTGGCTTCCCTCTGCAAAGTTGTCAGGTCGTACAGGCCCGGGGCCATAGTCTTTTTTGCTTTTTTCTCTACACTGGTTATTTCAAGAGCAGCGTTCTCCAGCCTGCCTTTGATCTGCTCTGCCCTTTCCCGGGAAAAAGTACGGAAGCTCTTTGTTTTCTCATCTCTCCAGGTCCATTTCACATCCTGGGTCTCCAGAGAAATACCATAATATTCTTTTGGCACAAATTTGCGGATTTCTTCTTCGCGCTTTGCGATCATGGCAAGGGTGGGGGTCTGCACCCTGCCACAGGAAAGCTGGGCGTTGTATTTACAGGTGAGAGCTCTGGTACCATTCATTCCCACCAGCCAGTCTGCTTCTGCCCTTGCAACAGCTGCACGGTAAAGATTATCATAGTCATGCCCGTCTTTCAGATTGGCAAAGCCTTCTTTAATTGCTTTATCTGTGACTGAGGAAATCCACAGTCTCTTAATTGGCTTATGGCAGCCTGCTTTTTCCAGAATCCAGCGGGCCACAAGTTCTCCCTCCCGGCCTGCATCTGTGGCTATAATGATTTCTCCAATATCTTTTCGGAAAAGCTGGGTCTTCACTATGGAAAACTGCCTGCCTGTCTGGCGAATGACTACCAGCTTCATCTCCTTGGGGAGCATGGGCAAGGTCGCCATTTCCCATTTTTCATACTTTCTGTCATATTCTTCCGGGTCAGCCAGGGTTACAAGATGTCCAAGTGCCCAGGTTACTACATAGTTTTTGCCTTCGAGAATACCACCATTTTTCTGGTTTGCGCCAAGAACACGGGCAATGTCTCTGGCGACGGACGGTTTTTCCGCAATTACAAGTGATTTCATGTATACACTCCTGATTATTTTCGTATTTGATGATGTCTGCTTAAGCAAACAGTGAAATCCTCTCCATAATTGTTAAGGAATAGTTACATTATAACACACTTCAGAAATTTTTAAGAATATTTTGCTAAAATTAATTTGTAAAACGATCCCACCAATGCTATTATGTAACCATAAAAGACAGAGAATCTACATCGCAAGGCTTCAGGTTCTTTGCCTCAGAGCATGCCCCCAAATACTTTCCCTGATATGTGCTTCACAATTTATGGGAGATTTTGCAAACATGTTCTAAAAACCTAGGAGAAGTTATGTATTATTTTATTGTTAATCCCAATTCCCGCTCTGGCAGGGGACGTTCCATCTGGAATGAAATTCATCAGCAGCTTATGCTTCGGGGAATTGATTTCCAGTACTGCCTTACAAGATATTCCGGACATGCCGCAGAGATTGCTTCTGATGCCTGTGCTCTTGGCACTGAATCTGAGCCTGTATATATCATTGCAGTGGGAGGTGACGGCACCATTCACGAGGTGCTCACCGGCATCACCGATTTTGACCGGGTAGTCTTCGGATACATTCCAACCGGCTCTGGCAATGATTTCTGCAGAAGCATGAGACTCCCTTTTGATCCAATGGAATCACTGGAATATATCCTAAAGGCAGAGCATATCAGCAAAATGGATGTTCCTTACCTGCTCCGCAATAATAAGAAGTCCCGATTCGGTATCAGCACGGGAATCGGATATGACGCCGGCGTATGCCAGGAGGTTCTGGCAACGCCCTTAAAGAAGATATTCAATCGTCTTGGGCTGGGAAAGCTGATTTATCTTTTCATTGCATTGAAGCAGCTGATTTTTATTAATCCAGGAAAAATGACAGTGACCCTAGATGGAGAGAATACTTTTTCCTATGACCACGTATATTTTACAGCGGTTATGAATCAGAAATATGAAGGCGGCGGTTTTAAGTTCTGCCCGGATGCTCAGCCTGACGACCAGCTTCTGGACGTGATCCTTGTGGAAGGTATCCGTAAGATAAAGCTTTTATTTTGCCTGCCTACTGCTTTTTTCGGAAAGCATGTGGGCATCAGGGGAATACATATTCTCACCTGCAGCGATATCCATGTACATAGTGCGTCCGCTCTTCCCATTCATATTGACGGGGAATCTGGCGGAATTCGCGAAGATTTAACAGTTTCCATTGAAAAAAGCTCTTTAAAAATCATTTTACCTGTGGTATAATCTCTCACGATTTGGGGGATCCGGAATTACAAGACCGGTAACCCAGATTGGAAAAAGGAGTGAAAAAGACTTGGTACAATTTATAAAAAAATACAGGCATGGTCTGATCATACTTGCGTATGCCATTGTTTATATGCTTTTTTTTGAGTATCTGGAGTGCAGGCCGGTATGGGGATTTCATGTGATCGACACTGTTTTTGATGATTACATACCATTTTGTGAGTATTTTATTGTCCCCTATCTATTATGGTTTCCGTATCAGATTCTCACAGTTTTATACTTTATCTTCAGGAACAAGAATAAAAAAGAATATTATCAGTTGATTTTCAATATGATGATGGGTATGACTGTTTTCCTGATCGTGTCTTATGCATATCCAAATGTACTGCACTTAAGACCATCAGAGTTTCCAAGGGAAAACGTGTTTACAGATATGGTAAGATGGCTGTATCGGACGGATACACCGACCAATGTTCTGCCAAGTATTCATGTATTTAATTCTCTGGCAGTTCATATGTCACTTACCAATTGTGAGGCGCTGAGAGACCACAAAGGGGTAAGGTATGGATCATTGGTTCTTACATTACTTATTATCATGTCTACTATGTTCCTGAAGCAGCATTCCGTAATTGATGTGTGCTGTGGTGCTACGCTGGCGCTGTTTGGATATCTGTTTTTCTATCCGCAGAAGGCAGGAGAAGAAGCAAGTGGCATGGCAGTAGAGAGAATTGGACGGAATAATCGCAGGAAACATTATTAAAAAAAACGCGCACTTCCAGAAATGGGAAGGCGCGTTTTTTTTTAACAAAAATACGAGCGGCGACAACCGAATATAGATAAAATATGCTGCAAAGTGGGGCGTACAGATTGCAGGAATGATTTTTCAAACAGTCTCCAGAGCGCCCTGATCATTAATCAGTTAAATCCGTAGAACTTCTGGCAAAGCTTGTATGCAGCTACAGACACCTTACGTCCGCCGCGGCCTGGAAGGTTCATGAAGTTACCCATGAGGCTGTGGCGAAGTTTTCCGTAGAGGGCACGGTTCGTGGAGCGGATATATTCCAGAAGCTCCTTCTTCTTGTCGAGAGCTTCCTTTGTGCCGGAGCGGATCAGCATAATGGAGGAAATGGTAGTAATAATATCCAGATAACTGATCATGTAGGCTCTGGTGCGTTTATTCATGCTGCCGCAGCTGGTGTAGGAATTTACCATCAGTTTATTTACGCGGAGCTGCTGGTCGATTCTGCGGATCATAACTGTCTCGTTTACGGACTGGTCATCGCGGCCGATAAAGTAACGGTAGAAATTAGTATCCAGGTAGTACATGTTCTGTACATACGGCAGCGGATCAAAGGCAAAAATATTATCTACGTAGAAGGTATGCTCCGGCAGAGTCAAGTTGCACTCAAGGAGAAGCTGGGTACGGTAGATCATGGAGTGCATGAGAAGATATTTTCCCTTTGGCATGTGACCTACTTCATTCCAGGTGAAAATCTGGTTCACTGGCAGGCAGTGACGGTACTGCATAACCTTCTTGCGGGTCGCACCCTGTTTCTCGTATACAAAGTTACTGATGAGAAGGTCAACTGTTTTGGAGCCTTTTACCAGCTCTTCCAGAGTTTTCAGGATCTCTTTGTAGGATTCTTCATTTACCCAGTCATCGCTGTCTACAACCTTGAAATAGAGCCCCTGGGCATTGTGGATACCGGTGTTTACGGCGCCGCCGTGGCCAAGGTTTGGCTGATGGATGGCGCGGACAATGCCTGGATATTTCTCCTGGTATTCATCTGCGATCTCGGCTGTTCTGTCCTTGGATCCATCGTCAATTACAAGGATCTCTACTTCATCTCCGCCTGGTAAAAGGGATTTGATGCAGTTCTCCATATAAGCTTCAGAATTATAACATGGAATTGCTATGCTCAGTAATTTCATTTATTTTCCTCCTCATGTAGTGTAACGATTCTGTATTTTAAAATTACGCACCTTGCGATGTATTTTCCTTTTTTTCTTTGAGTTATGTTCTCAAAAACGCCAGCTGAACCGTTACATATATTTTTCATAAGCGCCAAACGCAGAAGGTATGGCGTAGTTTCTCTCTGATTCTTTTTTATCTGCAAAAAGAATTCCCGGGGCATGTGTCTGCTCCAGGGAGGACACGCGGATCCGGTACGCTTTCATCCGCCACTCAATGTGGGAAAAAATATGCCTGGCCTCCGGCAGTTCTTCTATATATAAGGGCTCTGCGCCAAGCTCTTTCACGTATTCCAGGGCTTCCTCACGGTTCAGGTATCCTTCTGTATTGGGAAGCTCGTATAATCCGGCAAGGAGGCCTTTCGGCGGCCGCTTGCGGATCGCAGTGCAGCTTCCATCCTGAATAACCAGAACGGTTCGCTCTTCCACCACTCTTGGCTTCTTTGGTGCTTTCACCGGAAACTTTTCCATAGTGCCGTGAAGTCCCGCCTGGCAAAAGCCTCTCACCGGACAAAGGTCGCATTTGGGCTGTCCGTTGGGGACGCACACTACTGCTCCAAGCTCCATCATTGCCTGGTTAAAATCACCTGGACGGTCTTTCGGGATAATTTCTTGCAATGCGCTTTCTGTCTTTTTGCGAAATGCAGGTCTGGTAATGTCTTCCGAATCTTCCGTCATTCTGGTGACTACACGGAAAACATTTCCATCTACGGCTGGCACCGGAATGCCATACGCTATAGAAGCGATAGCTCCTGCAGTGTAACTTCCTATCCCCTTTAACGAGATAAGAAGGGAAAAGTCTTCGGGAAGTCTGCCATTATATTTTTCTACCATTTCCCTGGCTGCCAGCTGCATGTTCCGCACACGGCTATAGTATCCAAGACCTTCCCACAGCTTTAACAGCTTTTCCTCCGGACAGACTGCCAGGGCCGGGATATCCGGCAGTTCCCTGATAAATCTTTCAAAATAGGGCTTTACAGCTTCCACGCGGGTCTGCTGGAGCATGATCTCGGATACCCAGGTGTAATAAGCGTTGTGCTTATCCCTCCAGGGCAAAATCCTTTTATTCTCATCATACCAGGCAAGAAGAGGCTGTATAAACTCATCTGTCATCTAGTTTCCTCCAAACACACAGGCACTGGATTCTGTATTTCCATCCCGTCCGGCTCTACCAGACAGTCATAGGCCAGAATATGCACCCCTGCCTTTTTCGCTTTCTGTAAGGTTTCCCCAAATTCCCGGTGCGTATCCCAGTTTGGTTCAAATCTTGTAATTCCCTTCATCTGGATCACCAGAAGCAGATAAGCCTCATATCCTTCCCTCATGCAATGGATCAGCTCTTCCAGATGCTTCACGCCCCTCGCAGTAGGAGCATCTGGAAAACGGGCAATATTGTCTGCTTCCAGGGTTACACCCTTGACCTCAATAAAAGCCTTTCTCTTATCTGAACAGGCATACAGATCGAATCTGGAATTTCCATAAGTTTTCTCAGGAGTTACCTGCACTTCCTCCGGAAAAAGATGTCCTGCCCTTACCCATTCCAGGGTGGCTTTATTGGGAATCTGGGAATCCATATTGATCAGGCGTCCGCCTTTATTTACACAGACCAGATCGTATGCTGTTTTCCTTGCCGGATTACTGCTCTTTTCCAGAAAAACCTGAACACCAGGAATCAAAAGCTCCCTGCATCTGCCTGTGTTCTTTACATGAACCGTCTCTGTCTGTCCCGCAATCTCTACATGTGCGATAAATCGGTTCGGACGATCCAGGAAACGGCCTTCTGTAATATTTTCGTATTTCATAGTTCACCTCGTGCTGCTGCCTGACTCCCAAAACGTGTCTGAAAAAGGCTTTCTTCAATGACAGTCTTAAGAAATAATGTAACTATTTCACCGCAATATAAAACTGACCAATAGTTCAAAAGCAACAGTCACCTTTCCTATCATAACATAAAATCGGCAAAAAGCCAGTTAAAATTGAAAAATCCCATATTAGGAGATTGATTTTTTTGATTTTCCTATATAGAATAG
>PPYF01114474.1_pt1 | contig 19684 bp, 10 predicted proteins | sample 1559871 | NCBI WGS metagenome assembly PPYF01 (sample SAMN08240021, study PRJNA423297) | Human gut metagenome, whole genome shotgun sequencing project. | reverse complement strand
ATCTATGAGATCTCAAACAGGAACAGGATCCGGAAACTGGACCATATCCGCCATGTCACGGCGCTTGGGAGCGATACTTACAACAACGGAAAGATCAGCTATGAGATGGTGGAAGAGCTCTGCGATGTACTTGCGGGGTTTGCCGGGATCATGAAATCCTACAAGGTCACGGAATACCGTGCCTATGCGACGAGTGCGATGCGTGAGGCGAGAAACAACCGGATCGTTCTCGATCAGATCCGCGTCCGCACCGGCATCCAGGTCCGTATCATCAGCAACTCGGAGCAGCGATTCCTGGGATACAAGGCGATCGCCGTCTCGGATGATGAGTTTGATGAGAATATCCAGCAGGGGACCGCGATCGTGGATGTGGGATTTGGAAGCATGCAGATCTCGCTTTTCGACAAGAACCTTCTTGTGACCACGGAAAATCTGCCGCTCGGTGTTTTGAGGATCCGCGGCACTCTTCAGGACGTCAATACGACGGTGGAGCAGTACCGGGATCTCATCGGAGAGATGGTGGACAATGAGCTGGAAAACTATAAAAAGATGTACCTGAAGGATAAGAAGATCAAACATCTGATCGGGATCGGAGAAAATATCCTCTATCTGTTCCGGTATGAGGATCACGGAAAACCGCTCCGCAGAGTCACGAGAGAGCGCTTTGACGAGTTCTATGCGCGCCTTGTCACGATGAATGAGACACAGATCGAGGAGGCATTCGGGGTGAGCCGGGAGTATGCATCTCTGCTTCTTCCGTGCGTGGTGATCTATAAAAAGTTCCTTGAGATGACAGGAGCGGAGATGATCTGGATCCCGGGGATCCGCCTCTGCGACGGGATCGCGGCCGAGTACGCGGCGGACAAGAAACTCTTGAAATTCCGGCACAATTTTGACAATGACATCATCAGCACCTCGCGCACGATGGCGAAGCGCTACCAGTGCATGAGCCGTCATACGGAGACAGTGGAAAAATATGTGCTCCAGATCTTTGACACGATGCGGAGATACCATGGAATGGGGCAGAGAGAGCGGCTTCTGTTACAGATTGCCGTGCTGATCCACGCCTGCGGAAAATTTATCAGCGTCCGCAACTCCAACGAGTGCGCCTACAATATCATCATGTCGACGGAGATCATCGGGATCTCGCACCTGGAACGTGAGATCATCGCAAATGTGGTCCGCTACAACATCCGGGATTTCGATTACAACATGGTCCGGATGGAGACCGAGCTGGACGCTGTGACAGACAGCTTCGGCGGGCAGAATGAGGTCATGCTCCTGATCGCGAAGCTGACGGCGATCCTGCGTCTGGCAAATTCCATGGACCGCGGCCACGGGGACAAACTTGCGGACTGCAAGATGGCAGTAAAAGATGGAAAGCTCATGATCACGACGGATTATCCGGGCGATATCACGCTGGAGGCGGTATCCTTTGAACAGAAGGCGGCATTCTTCGAGGAGATCTTCGGGATCCGGCCGGTCCTGCGGCATAAAAAATACAGCTAGATGCCGGAGTGCAGACAGGGATATTGCTGCGAAACACGATGAATTCAGGATGTGAAAGGGTGTCCGGAGCCGGTTTTCGTCTGCGCACAGCGTGAACCGTGGACCGGCCGGATACAGGAAGGCAGAGAAATGAAAAAAGAGTTAAAAAAGGGGAATGCTCAGAAAGAACGGAAGGAGCAGGATCCGGCACGCTTCAATGATCCGAAAAATTATGTAAACCGAGAACTCAGCTGGCTGGAATTTGACTGCCGTGTTCTCGAAGAGGCAAGAGATAAGACGACACCGCTCTTTGACCGGCTGAAATTCTTAAGCATCACGGCATCGAACCTGGATGAGTTTTTCATGGTCCGGGTCGCATCCTTAAAGGATATGGTCCATGCGGGATATAAAAAGCCGGATATCGCGGGGATGACCGCGTCGGAGCAGCTGGAAAAGATCAGTGTGCGGACCCATGAGCTTGTCACTCAGCAGTACAACACATATAACCGGTCGCTGCTCCCGGCTCTTCGGAGCATCGGACTGAACCTCATCGAGAATCACGAGGACCTGACCCCGGAGCAGGGCGAATTTGTGGACCGCTATTTCCGTGAGGAGGTCTATCCGGTCCTGACGCCGATGGCGGTGGATTCCTCAAGACCGTTTCCGCTTGTCAGAAACAAGTCCCTGAATATTGCGGCGCTCTTAAAGAAAAAAGAGGGCGGCAAGGAGCTGGAGTTCGCGATGGTGCAGGTCCCGGCTGTCCTTCCGAGGATCATCAGCCTCCCGGTGACGACCGATGAGAACAACCGTGAGATGCGGAATGTGATCTTCCTGGAGGAGATCATCGAGCGGAACATGCAGCAGCTGTTCTTAAACTATGATATCGTGACGTCCCATCCGTTCCGTATCATGAGAAACGCCGATTTCTCCCTGGACGAGGAGGAAGCTGTGGATCTTCTCGAGGAGATCGAAAAGCAGTTAAAGCGCAGACAGTGGGGCGAAGTCATCCGTCTGGAGATCGAGGACAAGGCGGACCAGAGACTTTTAAAGATCTTAAAGAGAGAGCTGGAGGTCAACGAGGAAGACATCTTTGAGATCCCGGGGGCGCTCGACTTGACGGTCCTGATGAAAATGTACGGGCTTGACGGGTACGACCACTTAAAGACCCCGAAATATACGCCGCAGCCGGTTCCGGCTCTGATGAATGACGATGATATCTTTACGAACATCCGGAAGGGCGATATCCTTCTGATGCATCCGTATGAGACTTTTGATCCTGTCGTGGACTTCGTGCGGAGCGCGGCAAAGGATCCGGAAGTTCTGGCGATCAAGCAGACGTTATACCGTGTCAGCGGCAACTCCCCGATCATCGCGGCTCTGGCGGCGGCAGCCGAGAACGGAAAGCAGGTATCGGTTCTCGTCGAGCTGAAGGCGAGATTTGACGAGGAGAACAACATCATCTGGGCGAAAAAGCTGGAAAAAGCCGGATGTCATGTTATTTACGGACTCGTCGGCTTAAAGACGCACTCAAAGATCACACTCGTGGTCCGCAGGGAGGAAGACGGGATCCGGAGATATGTCCATCTTGGAACCGGAAACTACAACGATTCCACTGCAAAACTTTACACAGACTGCGGAATCATGACCTGCAATCCGATGATCGGAGAGGATGCGACTGCGGTCTTCAACATGCTCTCCGGATATTCCGAGCCGTTAAACTGGAACATGCTTTCGGTTGCCCCGCTGTGGCTCAGAACGAAATTCCTGCATCTGATCAACCGGGAGACGAAGCATGCAAAAGACGGAAAGCCGGCATCGATCATCGCGAAGATGAATTCCCTCTGTGACAAGGAGATCATCGCCGCGCTGTATGAGGCGTCCTGCGCAGGGGTGAAGATCCGCCTGGTTGTCCGCGGCATCTGCTGTCTGAAGGCGGGGATCCCGGGACTTTCCGAGAACATTGAGGTCCGCTCGATCGTCGGAGAATTCCTCGAACATGCGAGGATCTTTATCTTTGAGAACGACGGAAGTGAAGAGATCTACATGGGAAGTGCCGACTGGATGCCGAGAAACCTGGACCGCCGTGTCGAGATTATGTTCCCGGTATTGAGAGAGGAACTCAAAGACAGGATTCGCAGATATATGGAGCTGGAGCTGGAGGACAACTTAAAGGCCCATGTGCTTCAGCCGGACGGGACATATGAAAAGCCGGATCGCCGAGGAAAACTTCCGGTCGGCTCCCAGATGGCACTCTGCGAGATGGCAGTCAATGCTGCGAAAGAGGAGCGGAAGAAAAAACAGCAGGACGAACAGGCCCGCGTGTTTATTCCGATCGAGAGTGAAAACTGATCCGCGAGCGGCTGTAAAGCCGGCAGCAGAAGTGCAGCTCCGTGACTGACAGAGAAAAATCAAAAAGTTTATAAAATTTTTATTAGCACTCATCAAAAATGAGTGCTAATTTTATTGACATTTTGATTTTCTGGTATTAAAATATGTCATGTTGAATCGAACAGCTGTTAAAAATCCCGGAGATCCGGGGCGATACCGGCTGTCCTGAAAGAAGAAAAAAGTAGCTGTTTAAGAATGGAACGGTTACAGAGAAAATAAAAAACAGCGGTCCGGCGGGCGGCAATACAGATCGTCCCCCGACGCGCGAATGGAAATAAGGAGTGGTTTAACATGGCAAAAAGCGGAAGTCTTTCAATCAACAGTGAGAATATATTCCCGATCATCAAAAAATGGCTGTATTCCGATCATGATATCTTTTATCGTGAGTTAGTCAGCAATGGCTGCGATGCCATCACAAAATTAAAGAAACTGGCTCTGATGGGCGAGTATGAGACCCCGGACGATGAAACGTATAAAGTCCAGGTTACTGTAAATCCGAAGGAAAAGACGATCAAGATCGAAGATAACGGTCTCGGTATGACAGAGGATGAGGTTGACGAGTATATCAACCAGATCGCTTTCTCCGGCGCCCAGGATTTCCTGAACAAGTACAAGGATAAAGCGAATGAAGACCAGATCATCGGTCATTTCGGACTCGGTTTCTACTCCTCATTTATGGTAGCGGACAAAGTAACGATCGATACCTTATCCTACAAGAAGGACGCAAAACCGGTCCACTGGGAGTCTGAGGGCGGTACCGAGTTTGATATGAAGGAAGGCACTAAGGAAGGCCACGGAACCCTGATCACCCTGTACTTAAATGAGGACAGCGCTGAGTTTGCGAATGAGTACCGCGCAAGAGAGATCCTCGACAAGTACTGTGCATTTATGCCGGTCGAGATCTACTTAAACGATGAGACTGCTGAGCCGCAGTACGATACGATCGAGAAAGAGGAACTGACCGACAAGGATACGATCATCGAGACGATCGTTGAGCCGGCAAAGACCGAGGAGAAGGAAAAAGAGGACGGATCGAAGGAGACTGTTGAGGTGAGCCCTGCGAAAGAGAAATATAAGATCGCAAGACGCCCGGTTCCGGTCAATGATACGAACCCGCTCTGGAACAAGCATCCGAACGAGTGCACCGATGAGGAGTACAAGGAGTTCTACCGCAAGGTATTCCAGGACTTCAAGGAGCCGTTATTCTGGATCCATCTGAATATGGACTATCCGTTCAACTTAAAAGGAATCCTCTACTTCCCGAAGATCAACATGGAGTACGAGAGCATCGAAGGAAAGATCAAACTCTACAACAACCAGGTATTCATCGCGGATAACATCAAAGAAGTTATTCCGGAATTCCTGATGCTGTTAAAAGGCGTGATCGACTGCCCGGATCTTCCGCTCAACGTATCCAGAAGTGCTCTTCAGAACGATGGATTTGTAAAGAAGATCTCCGATTACATTACAAAGAAAGTTGCTGATAAGCTCTCCGGCATGTGCAAGACAGATCGCGAGAACTACGAGAAATACTGGGATGATATCAATCCGTTCATTAAATTCGGCTGCTTAAAGGACGAGAAGTTCGATGAGAAGATGAAAGATTACATCCTCTATAAGAACCTGGACGGCAAATATCTGACACTCGCTGACTGCCTTGAGGAGAACAAGGAGAAATACGAGAACAAGATCTTCTATGTAACGGACGAGAAAGAGCAGAGCCAGTACATCAACATGTTCAAGGAAGCCGGGATCGACGCTGTGATCCTTCCGAACCCGATCGATTCCCCGTTCATGCAGCATGTGGAGCAGAAGAATGAGGGCTTAAAGTTCCTGCGTATCGATGCGGATGTCAACGAGACATTCAAAGAGACGGAGGAGACCGATGAGGCCGCGAAGGAGCAGGAGAAGAAGGACGCCGAGACTCTCGCTGAGGTATTTAAGAAGGCGATCGGAAACGACAAGCTGAACGTGAAAGTCGAGAAGCTGAAAAATGAAGGTCTCGCTTCCATGATCACAGTCTCCGAGGAGAGCCGAAGAATGCAGGATATGATGAAGATGTACAGCATGTACGGCGGCGGTTCCGATATGTTCCCGGCTGAGGAGACATTAGTCATCAACGCAAACAACGGTCTTGTAAAATACGTTCTTGCCAACAAGGACGGAGAGAAGACACCGATGCTCTGCGAACAGCTCTATGACCTTGCGAAACTTGCTCACGGAAGTCTTTCTCCGGAGCGTATGACAAAGTTCATTGCGAGAAGCAGTGAGATCATGAAGGAAGAATATGGTGCATAAGAGAAGAGATTTTCTGATCACATTTACAGTTTTATGTCTGGCCATGTGTGCCTGCTCAGGTCTTCAGTACCTGGGCAGTGCGTTCTATCTCATGGTGCGGCACTGGGTGTTCAGCCTGGAGAGCGGCGGGGGTCGTTTGCTCTCCGGGCTCTTTTCGTCCCCGTGGACCGGAGTCCTCGTGCAGTATGTCTTCAGCATCGGACTTCCGTTCCTTGCGGTGATCCCGATGACCTGGTTTCTGCGGTCAGACCGGAGACCGGCCCAGAAACTTTCGGCGGAAGTATGGGGTTCTGCGCTGTTCATGGCGCTGGGACTCGGCTATATCTTTAACTTCCTGGGAGTCTTTCTTGACTCGTTTATTTCCATATTTACCGGTGTTCCGGCTGGAGATATGAACCCGGTGATGGACGCACTGGATGCACTGACGCCGGGAATGGTGATCTATACCTGCCTGGTGGCTCCGTTTATGGAGGAACTGCTCTTCAGGGGAGTGCTGTTAAGAAAAGCGAGACGATTTGGAGACCGGACGGCGGTCGTATTCACGGCGGTCATGTTCGGGCTGATGCATGGGAATCTGAACCAGTTCCTGTATGCGGTGGTGATCGGACTGGTACTCGGTTATCTCGCGGTGCGGACGAACCGGATCCTTTACAATGTCCTGCTCCATATGGCAGTGAATTCGTTTTCGATGCTGCTCGTGATGGTGGAGGACGGGCTCTATGCGCTGGGGCTTTCCTGGGCGGCAGCGGCGTTTTCGTTTGCCAGTTTTCTTATGGTCCTGCTCCTCATTGCGGCAGGGATCTATTTCTTCTTCCGGGACGGACGCCGTTACTGGTGGCAGATGGGGCAGCAGAACGGAGTGCCGACATCGTATAAAAAATATGTGTATCTGAATCCCGGATTTCTTTTCTATGTGATCATTTTCGGGATGGAGATGCTGTCGTATATGATGAAATGAGCGCAAGAGAGCCAGAAAACTGCTTGCAGATTTATGGCGAACGGCGAATGCCGATCACGATAGCTGCAATAGCAGCGGAGAATCTGAGTTTAAGATGATTTTGTACGTCACAGACGGATTGATCCGGCAGAATATACTGCGGGCAGTGGACACACTGCCGCGATAACGTGGTATGTTCTGCCGGATTTTTCGTTTGAAATGCTTGAAATGGGACCGGGCTCTTGGTATAGTAGTGGGAGACATCCGGACGGTCCGACAGGAGAAATGATCCGGGAGCGCACGCCGATCCGGAAAGGAAGAGCGGGGCGTCAGAATGAGAGTAAGAGGAGACAACATGCAGAGAATCGCGAAATTTGAAAAAGTAAGCTTTGAGCAGTTTAAAAAAGACTGGCAGGGGGAACACCCGCAGGATACAGACGATATGATAAAGGAGATCTATGACGGGATCCGTCTCCCGAAACGGGCGACCGCAGGTTCCGCCGGATATGATTTCTTCGCACCGGCCGCATTCACACTGAAACCTGGTCAGATGACAAAGATCCTTACCGCGATCCGCGCACGGATCGACGATGGCTGGGTGTTAAAGCTCTATCCGAGAAGCGGACTTGGATTTAAGTTCCGCCTGCAGTTAAACAATACCGTCGGGATCATCGACAGCGATTACTACGGATCCGACAACGAGGGCCACATCCAGGTGAAGCTCACCAACGACAGCCGTGAAGGAAAGACTGTGGAAGTGGAAGCCGGAACCGGTTTTTCCCAGGGAATTTTTGTGGAGTACGGCATCACGGTGGATGACGAGGCCGATGAAGTGAGAAACGGTGGATTCGGAAGTACGACACGCGCGTAGGAGACAGAGCATATTTCCGAAGGCGCGGAGGATGAAGAATCAGAAGTATCACAGAAAGAACAAAATTAAACATATAATTGAAAATGTATAAATATTATCGAAAATCAGAAAAAAAAGAAAAATCAAAAGAAGATATACTGAATTTGAACTACGCACCGTCTGCGGTCGTCTGTGAAGACCGGCAGTTCCATGCGAAAGTTCGAAAGCATATCGCATCAGCTCTTCTCATCGCTGGCATGCTTTTTCTCCTTACCGGCTGCGGTCATGTGACAGAGGAGATGAAGGCGGGGAAGGAAAACGGGATCGCTCTCATGGAGAACGGCGATTATGAGGGCGCTGTCGCGGAGTTTGACAGCCTGATCGATCAGACAAAGCATGTCTCATCCTTTGAGATCGATGTATTAAAATACCGCGGTGAGGCAGAATTTATGCTGGGAGATTACGGTGCCGCGGCGTACACATATGATACGCTGGTGAAGGTGGATAAACCGAGAGCGGAATACTATTATCTGGGTGCGGTGAGTCTCGCAAATTCCGGCGATGCGGAAGGCGCTGAAAACCGTCTGGAGTCCGGAACAAAGGCGGACGAAAAACATGCAGCTGCCGGCTATGCTGAAGCGATGGAAGCTCTTGGGGCGGCTTATATGACGGCCGGAGATGAGACGAAGGCAGATGAGATCTACCAGACGCTGGTGGAAGAAGGATTTTCCAGCACGGAAGTCTATAACCGCTGGATGATGGCGGCGATGAAAAAAGGCGATTACGAGGAAGCACTGCAGCACGGGGAAGCGGGACTTGCACTCTCCGATGACAGGGCGAAGAAGGAGATCGCCTTCAACCAGGCGGTGTGTTACGAGTACCTGGGGCAGTATGAGAAAGCGCTGGAGCTGTTCCGGAGCTATGAGGAACAGTACGGACAGGATGAGAAAGCGGATCATGAGATCGCGTTTCTTGTGACGAGATAGGAGAAAGAATGGCAGAATTGATAGAGATCGGTGAGCAGCAGGAGCGGGTGATCCTGTTTGCCGCCAGCACGAACGACTCCGATGACACGGAAGAATCCGTGGAGGAGCTGAAAGAGCTTGTAAAGACCGCGGGAGCGGAGACCGTCGGGACCGTGATCCAGAACCGGGAAAATATCCATCCGGGAACCTACCTTGGAAAGGGAAAGATCCAGGAACTGAAGGAGATGGTCTGGGAGAGCGGAGCGACCGGAGTTGTCTGTGACGATGAGCTTTCCCCGGCACAGCTCAAAAACCTGGAGGATGCCCTGGACACAAAGGTCATGGACCGGACGATGATCATTTTTGATATCTTTGCGGCCCGCGCGAAGACCAGGGAAGGAAAGATCCAGGTCGAGCTGGCGCAGCTCAGATACCGTGCCGTCCGTCTTGTCGGACTCAGAAATTCTCTGTCGAGACTCGGCGGCGGAATCGGCACGAGGGGGCCTGGTGAGACGAAACTCGAGGTGGACCGCAGACGGATCCATGAGCGGATCAGCCAGTTAAAATCGGAGCTTCAGGATGTGGAGCGCCACAGGGATGTGGTTCGGAAACAGAGAGAGCAGAGCGGAACTCTGACGGCGGCCATTGTCGGCTATACGAATGCAGGAAAGTCCACACTCTTAAATAAGCTCACCGGCGCCGGGATCCTAGCGGAGGATAAGCTCTTTGCAACTCTGGATCCGACGACGAGAGCACTTGTGCTTCCGGGTGGGGAGAAGGTCCTTCTGACGGATACGGTCGGATTTATCCGGAAGCTTCCGCATCACCTTGTCGAGGCATTCAAGAGTACGCTTGAAGAAGCGAGGTACTGTGATGTGATCCTCCATGTGGTGGACTGCTCGAATCCGCAGATGGACATGCAGATGCATGTAGTCTACGAGACGCTGCGCCGACTGGACATCAAGGACAAAGAGATCATCACCGTGTTCAACAAGGTGGACCGTCCGGATGCGGACACTGCCTGCCGGGACATGTCTGCGGACTATAAGGTACGGTTATCGGCAAAGACAGGAGAGGGCATCGGGGAACTGCTCGATCTTTTTGCCGTGATCTTAAGAAACCGCAGGATCTATTTTGAGAAGGTCTTTGCATACAAAAATGCCGGGCGGATCCAGACGATCCGGAAGAGCGGACAGCTTCTCTCGGAGGAATACCAGGACGACGGGATCCATGTGAAGGCATATGTTCCTGTGGAACTGTTTGAAGAGCTGTATAAGGACTAGCGGACCGGCCGGTCAGCATCGGGAACTTTCTGTCCGGACGGGCAGAAAGCCGGAAGACAGAGAACGCTGACAGGGCGGACAGACACGCTCCGGCATGTGGGGAATGCCGGAAAATCGGACTTTGCAGCATTTGATATGAGGGGGTAATCTTATGGGGAAGACACGTGGAAAAGAATTTGCCCTGGATTTTCTGGCAGATGTGGCGGGCGGTTTTATCCAGGCTGTTGCGCTTCACTGCTTTATCGACAACATTGATATCGCGCCGGGAGGCGCCAGCGGTATGGCGATCCTGCTCAACCGTCTGACGAGCCTGCCGATCGGTACACTGACATTTTTGATCAACATCCCGCTTCTGATCGCGTCCTGGATCTATCTGGGGAAGGAAAAGACGATCAAGACATTGAAAACCGTGGCGATCATGACGGTGATCCTTGATGGACTGGTGACGCCGTATTTCCCGGTGTATTCGGGGGATAAGATGGTGTCCTGCCTTTTCGGCGGAGTGCTCATGGGGATCAGCCTGGCGGTCGTATTTATGCGCGGTTCCACAACGGGTGGCGGCGATATCGCCGCGAAGCTTTTACAGAAGTTCCGCCCGCACATGCAGACCGGAAAGGCTGTCATGGCTACGGATCTCGTGATCATTCTCCTGTCCATGGCAGTGTTCCGGAATATTGAATCGGGTCTTTACGGACTGATCAATATGGTAGTCGGAACGTATGTGATCGATGTGATCCTCTATGGTATGAATAAGAGCACGATGATCACGGTGATCAGCCCGAGATCCGGGGAGATCGCAAAGGAGCTGATGAGGAATCTGGAGCGCGGCTGCACACTGCTAAAGAGCCGCGGTGCCTACCGGGAAGAGGAAGGCGAGACGGTGATCTGCGTGCTTGATAAAAAACAGTTCTACCGTGCGAAGAAGATCGTCTACGGGATCGATCCGACCGCATTCATGATCGTATCCGAGGCTCAGGAAGTCTACGGGGAAGGATTCCTTGATTCTGACTGGGAAGTGTAAAAAATAAAGAAACGAAAAAGACGATCCGCCAGGTAATTTGCGGATCGCCTTTTTTCGTCACGGGAGTTCTGGGGGAACTCTCATGAGATGACTTCCGGCATCTGGGGAAGACGCCGGTGAAGGGGTACGGCCTGACCGCGGCCGCGGGGTTATATCAAAGGATCGAATTATTCGATAATGCCAAGGCTCTTAGCGTACTCCGTATACTCGTCGTACCATTCATTGTAGAGATTCTGATCAACAACTTCATCGATGATCTCGTTGATCCTGTCTGTCAGGGCATCTTCCCCTTTCGGGATACCGATTCTTGTTCCCTGTGTCTCCGGATCAACTTTAAAGTAGAGGTTCGGAACGATCACGAGGTTACTGTCCGGGTTGGATTCCAGATATAATCTTGCCATTCTGAGAGCAGCGACCATGACATCGGCTTTGCCGGTCTGGACCATCAGGAAACCATCGTTTGTGGAAGAAACACGGTTGTATTTTTTATAGCTCGGGATCTGTTCCTGTACGAACTGTTCCTGAAGGGAACCGTTCTGTGCAACGACAACCTTGTCCGAGAGATCATTGAAGGATTTGATGCTGTCGACATCTTCCTTGCGGACCAGGATACCGTAAGCAGTCTGCGGATCTTCGTCTCCGAAGTAATAACCTTTGGAGAGGTTCATGGTCTCAGCTCTTGCCGGTGTGTAAGCCAGAGCGGAGATCGCGAGATCATATTTGCCGGTCGTGATGCTTCCGAGAACGCTTGTGAAGTCCATCGGTTTGATGCGGACCTCAACGCCGAGGGATTCGCCGATATAGTTCGCAAGCTCGATATCGGAGCCGACATAGGCGTCATCTCCGCTCTTTGTCGGATCGATGAACTCGTTCGGAGCGAAGTACGGCTCGGTCGCGATCTCGATGTATCCGCGCTCCAGAATGTCGTTTAAACGATTGCCGGAACCGGTCGTCTCTGCTGCTACCAGACCTGCGTCTGTCTGCGGAGTTGTTGTCTCAGATGCCGTTGTCTGCGGGATCGTAGCGCCCATCGCGGAGGAACCGGAACATCCGGTGAGTGCCGCAGCGGATAATAAAAGTGACGTACCTAAGATGAAAAGCTGATTGAATTTCTTCATGGATGGTTCCTCCTTGTATGCTCTTGATTCAGTATGCTAATGAAATTTTGATTTAGCGTGGTAAATTGTTATCATGGTGAAGAGTATACAGGAGGAAAAGAGATTTGTCAAGTGGGTTATTAAAAAAAATTTGAGATCTACTTCGCGGATGCCTTGGAGAGCGCCGTTTTCACCGCCGATACGAGCGCCATGGAGGTGTACTGGGAACCGGCGGGGTATTCCAGACCTTCCAGACTCTGGTTTTCGAGGATCTGTTCTGAGATGAGATCCATGGCAGGAGCCATTAGAGGATACATAGTCTCAACGGAGTCGCTTAAAGGGACAAGGGACACGGAGCGGATCCCCGTGTGATCCACAGCGACCTCCACATTGACGTTCTCGCTGCCTAAAACGATGGGAGATGAATAAAGTCCCGGAATATATGTAATAGAGGCGGGAGCGGCCTGTGAGGAGCTCTCCGATGCCTGATCAGGAGCATCATGGGAGATGTTGTCCTTTTTAGGGCGGAACATAAAGAGAAACAGCATGATGAGGACGATGGCGAAGCCGATAAAAAGAGCCGTGTAGATGATCTCCTTCATCCTGAGGACGATGATCTTTGTTTTTGAACTCATAGAATAATAGATCCTTTTGGGGATGGTTTGTATTAATCATATGAGAGCGGATGAGAAAAAATACATGGCATTCCTTTTGCATGGCCCGGAGCATGGGCCGGAAGCCGGACAAAAAACTTGACATTTTTGTCCGGAACATATACGGTTTACATATCTGAAATTGAATAATGCCTGACCGGCGGAAATGCGGTCAGGGAGCAGGAGGACATAGAATGGGATTGTGCATGGTGATGGGCGGTTCCGGAGCCGGGAAAACAGAATATATCTATAGGAAGATCATCGAGCTGTCCATGAAGGAGCCGGATGGCCGTTTTTTTGTGGTGACGCCTGAACAGGCGACGATGCAGGCCCAGAAGGAGATCGTGAGACTGCATCCGAATCATGGAACGATGAACATTGATGTTGTGAGCTTTGAACGTCTGGCTTACCGAATTTTTTCAGAACTGTCGATTCCGCAGCCGGAGGTCCTGGACGATACGGGAAAAAATATGATCCTGCGGAAACTTGCGGGGGAGAAGAAGGACGAACTTACCATGTTTTCGTCTCATCTGAACCGCCCGGGGTTTATCGGGGAGATCAAGTCCATGCTCTCGGAACTCTACCAGTACGGGGCAACTCCGGAAGACCTTAAGATCCAGTCGGCAGGAGACGGTGTCGGTCAGATCCTTTCGGCAAAGCTCTCCGACATGGAGGTGATCTTTGAGGCATTCCGGGAGTTCACAAAGGAAAAGTACATTACTCTGGAGGAACTTTTGGATGTGCTCTGTCAGGTGGCGGAGCGGTCGGAGCTTTTAAAGGACAGTGTTATGGTTCTCGACGGGTATACAGGTTTTACCCCGATCCAGTACCGGCTGATCGGAATCCTGTTAAAAATCTGCCGGGATCTCTTTGTGACGGTTTCTGCGACAATGGAGCCGGGACTGGATCTTTCTGCGGAGTCCGATGAGACCGATCTCTTTGATATGAGCAGGAAGATGACCGGAAAACTGAAAAAACTGGCGGAAGAAAACGGCATAAAAATCTACCGCGATCTGATCTTTTACAAACGTCCGCTGGTGCGCTTCCGGAACAGTCCTGCGCTCGACCATCTGGAACGGACGTTTTTCCGTTATCCGTATCCCAGATACCGCGGCGGCACGGAAGAAATCCTTCTCGTGCAGGCGAAAAATCCTGAGGACGAGGCAGACTTTATAACAAACAGGATCGAGACTCTTGTAAAAAAGAACGGATACCGGTATCGCGATATTGCTCTGGTATGCGGGGATCTTCCGGGATACAGCCGTGAGATCACCAAGAGCTTTGAGGAAAACGGGATCCCGCTTTTCCTCGATGAGAACCGGGATGTCTCCGGAAATCCACTGCTCCGCCTGATCCAGAGTGCTCTCGATATCCTGCAGAAAGGATTTGATTACGAGAGCATGTTCCGATATCTTCGAACGGGACTTGTAACAGATCAGACTGAGAAAGTGGACCGGATGGAAATCTATGTGCGTGCGATGGGAATCCGCGGCTTTGCCAAATGGGATGCAGTCTGGGACCGGACGTTTGATGGCGGAGAAAATCTGAATCTTCTTGAAATGAATGCTTTTAAAGAGGAGATCATGGCGCCGCTGCGGCTGCTCCGGGAACAGTGCGGCGGCCGGGGAGTTCCGGTAAAGACAGTCACGGATGCACTGGCGGAGCTTCTGGAGATGCTCGGCGCGGAGGAAAAGCTGGAAAAACTGTCGGAGCAGTTTAAAACTTGCGGTATGGACCGCGAGGCGAGAGAGTATGAGGAAATTTTCGGTCTTGTCACGGAACTCTTTGAGAAATTTAAAAGTCTCCTGGGGGACGAATATGTGGCCAGAAGAGAGTACGCGGAGATCCTCTCCGCCGGTTTTTCAGAACTTTCTGTCGGGATGATCCCTGCAGGCGCGGACCGTGTGGTCTGCGGAGACTTAAAGAGAACACGTCTCGACAAGATCAAAGTCCTCTTTTTCCTCGGAGTCAGCCAGGGAATTGTTCCGGCGGACCATTCAAAGGGCGGACTATTTACCGACAATGAGAGGGAGATCTTAAAAAAGAATTCCATGGAGCTTGCACCGACCGCCAGGGAAGAGGGCTTTATGGAGCGGTTTTATCTGTATCTCATGATGACAAAGCCGTCCGACCAGCTGATCCTCTCCTGGCCGGCGGTGACGGCGGAAGGAAAAGAGATCCGTCCATCCGGCATGATCGGGGAGATGAAAAAGAGATTCCCGGATCTTGTGATCCATGAGAGCGGGGAGGAGAAATGTCCGGATGTATCCGTGACGGCAGCAAAAAAATCCGTGCTTTCCTGGCTGCAGGAGCCGGAGAAAATGATGGATCCGGCGCAGGAAGAGCCGAGAGTGCTTTACCGCTTTCTCTCCTCGGAGAAAGAGACGGAGGCCGAGATGGAAAATCTTGCAAAAGCTGTCGCCTATTCTTATAAAAAAGGAGAGATCGGCAGAACGGCTGCGCGGGAACTCTATGGGACGCTGCTTCGGGGAAGTGTCACGAGAATGGAGGGATATGCGGCATGTGCCTATTCCCACTTCCTGAATCACGGACTTGGACTGCGTGCAGGAAAAGAGTATGAGCTCGATCTTTCCGATATGGGAAATCTGTTTCACCAGTCGCTCGATACGTTTTTCAGAAATATCCGGGATCACGGGAAGGATTTCAGAACGATCACGGATGCGGAGCGGCGGACTCTGGTAAGAAAAGCGGTGGAGGAGGTTTCTGCAAAGTACCGGAATACGATCATGAAAAGCTCTGCGAGAAATGCATATCTCGAAAAGAAAGTGGAGAGGATCACGGACCGGACCGTGCGGGCACTGATCTACCAGATCCGGAAGGGCGATTTTGAGCCGGAAGAGTTCGAGGTAGATGTCAGCACGAGGATCCCGCTGAAAGATGGGGAGGCGCTGAATCTCCGGGGAAGGATCGACCGGATGGATGTGTTTGAGGATGAGGATAAGGTCTATGTGAAGATCATGGATTACAAATCGGGAAGCACATCCTTTGATCTGGCGCTTTTATATCACGGACTGCAGCTTCAGCTCGTGGTCTATATGGATGCGGCGCTGAAAATGCAGGAAAACCGGCATCCGGGGAAGCAGGCGGTCCCGGCCGGGATCTTTTATTATCATATCGATGACCCTGTGATCGACCGCGAGGACGGGATGACGGACGAGGAGATCGAAGCCGGGATCCTGCGCAGGCTCAGAATGAACGGACTCGTGAACAGCAGCCTGGATGTGATCCGCCATATGGACCGGGACATCGAAAAGGAATCCGATGTGATCCCGGTTGCGTTAAAGGACGGATATGTCCAGGAGGTAAAGTCCTCTGTTGCCGGGGGAAAGCGGTTTGCCAGACTTGCAGATTTTGTGAACGGACAGCTGAAGACTATGGGAGGTGAGATCCTGGACGGAAATGTGGCGGTCAATCCGTATAAACAGGGAAACAGGACAGCATGTGACTATTGTCCATACCACAGTGTCTGCGGATTTGATCTGAAGACAGACGGATATGGATTCCGCCGTTTCCGCCCGATGAAGGCGGAGGAGATCTGGAAGGAGATCGATCCGGAGGAATCAGATGAAAATGAGACAGAGGAACAGGAAAGCGGAAACAGAAAACCGGAACCGGGGAGACGCAAGGACGGAGAGGAGAAGATGTGATGGCGACAACATGGACGGATGAACAGTTACAGGTCATTGAGACGAGGCATAAGAATCTTCTTGTCTCTGCGGCCGCAGGAAGCGGAAAGACTGCGGTCCTCGTTGAGAGAATCATCCGCATGATCACAGATCCGGATCAGGCGGTGGACATTGACAGACTGCTCGTCATGACGTTCACCAACGCGGCGGCCGCGGAGATGCGGGAGCGTGTGGAGACGGCTCTCGGATCACTTCTCGACGAAGACCCGGGAAATAAAAATCTGGAACGGCAGAGCACGCTGATCCACCATGCGAAGATCACCACGATCGACAGCTTCTGCCTGAATCTACTGAGGGAACACTTCCACGAGCTGGATCTGGATCCGGGATTCCGGGTGGCGGACGAAGGCGAACTTCTGCTCTTAAAAGCCGATGTGATGAAAGAGCTCCTGGAGGAATATTACGGGAGAGAAGATGAGCGGTTCCTGCAGTTTGTGGACACTTATGCGTCAGGGCGGACGGACGGAGGTCTCGAGGACTATATTTTAAAAGTATGGGAGTTTTCACAGAGTAATCCGTGGCCGGGAGAGTGGATAGCCGCCTGCCGGGACGAGCTTTCGGAGAGCAGTGAGGAAAGTTCCGGGGAAAAAGGCGGAAAGGAACCGGCCTGGATAAAATTCCTGATCCGGGATGTGGGACGCCAGGCGGAGGAATTTCTGGATGGTCTTTATGAGGCAGCAGAACTTGCCGCTGAGGAGGACGGACCGCAGGCGTATGCCCCGATGTTGGCGGAAGATATCCGGGCAATGGAAATACTGAAAGAAGCGGAGACTTACCGGGAGATCGCAGATGGGATTGCCGGACTGAAATTCGGACGTCTGGCGGCTGTCAGGGGAAAACAGGTGAATCCGGAGAAGAAAGAGCGGGCGGCAGCGCTCAGAAATGCCGCAAAGGACGGCATCAAAAAGATGAAAGCCCTTTATCTTCCGGGTGATGTGGATTCTGTGTTTTCCGACATGGATGCCTGCCGGGGACCGATCCGGATGCTTCTGGAACTTGCGGAAGAGTTTTCCGCCAGGTTCCAGGAGGCAAAAGAAGAAAAGAATCTGGTGGATTTCAATGACCTGGAACATTTTGCACTCGAAATCCTTACAGGCGGCAGTCCGGATCACAGACCGGGAGCAGTGGCGGATGAACTTTCGGGAATCTATGAAGAAATTCTCGTAGATGAGTATCAGGACAGCAATGAGGTCCAGGAGACACTGATCCGCTGTGTATCCAGAGAACGGTTCGGGACACCGAATGTTTTTATGGTCGGCGATGTGAAGCAGAGCATCTATAAGTTCCGACTGGCGAAGCCGGAACTTTTTCTGGAAAAATATGAATCTTACGGGAATGAGGATGATCTGTACCAGAAGATAGAGCTCCATAAAAATTTCCGGAGCCGACGGGAGGTCCTTGAAAGCATTAATGATGTGTTTTATCAGATCATGACAAAGCAGTTGGGAAATATCTGCTACACGGACGATGCGGCCCTGTATGCGGGAGCAAAATTTCCGGAAACGCCCAAAGAAGGCCAGGCAAAGACGGAGGTCCTGCTCTTAAATACGGGAGATCCTCTTTTTGACGGCATGGATGAGGAAAAAGCGGATTACACAGCACGGGAAGCGGAGGCGAGACTGATCGCTGCAAAGATCCGCGAGCTGACTGATCCGGAATCCGGAATGCAGATCTATAACGGAAAGACCGGGCAGTATGAACGATTAAAGAAAAAGGATATCGTGATCCTTCTGCGGAGTCTTTCCGGATGGTCGGAGGAATTTTTAAGTGTTCTCGGTGCAGCAGGAATCCCGGCGTATGCGGAGTCCAGGACCGGGTATTTTACAGCGGTGGAAGTTGAGACGATGTTAAATATGCTGGCGCTCATCGACAATCCGATGCAGGACATCCCGTTAGCCGGAGTGCTGAAATCTCCGATCGGCGGAATGAAGGACCGGGAGCTTGCCATTGTGATGGCGGACTTTAAGCGGGATGCGGATCGCGGGGAAGATATCGGATTCTATGGGGCAGTGAAGCACTATCTGGAAAAACATGGGAAACATGATGAAACGATGGCATCGGTCCGGACCGGGGAAGAGAGCGAAGAAGAGACAATCTTCCGGAAGCTGCAGAGCTTTATGGATCTGCTTGCGGAGCTTCGGAGAGAATCCCTGTATCTTCCGGTCTCCAGACTGATCGGCCGTATCTTTGATCGGACAGGATACGACAAATATGCGGCTGCCATGCCGGCCGGGAAGACTCGGCAGGCAAACCTTGCCATGCTGGTACAGAAGGCGGAAGATTATGAGAAAACAAGCTATCAGGGGCTGTTTGACTTTATCCGCTATATCGAAAAACTGAAGAAATACAACACGGATTTCGGAGAGGCATCCCGGTCCGGGGAACATGATGATGCGGTGCGGATCATGAGCATCCACAAAAGTAAAGGACTGGAGTTCCCGGTCGTATTCCTCGCCGGATGCGGAAAAAAATTTAACCGCCAGGATGCAAGAGGGCGGATCCTGATCGACGAAGAGCTCGGGATCGCGGCAGATTTTCTGGATCCGGTGAAGAAAGTCAAGGCGCCTACTTTAAAGAAAAATGTGCTCGCAAGGCGCTCCAACCTCGAAAACATGGGGGAGGAGCTGAGAATCCTCTATGTCGCGATGACGCGTGCAAAAGAAAAGCTCATCATCACGGCTGGGGACAAGTACCTGGAGAACAAGATCGAAAAATGGGGAATGACCGGATCAGTGGGAGCACTGCCGTTTACTGTGCTGAGCGCGGCGTCCTCCTATCTGGACTGGATCTTGATGGCAGCCGGGGGCGCAAAAAGAACGATCGATGTGAAAAATGTCCCGATGAAGGATCTCCTTGTGGAGGAAGAAAAAAATCAGGAAGAGAAGGCAAAACTTTACCTGGAACTGGAACAACTCCGCGGGGAAAAGCCGGAAAAAATTCCGGAACTGATTCGGAAACCGTATCCGTTTGAGACAGATCTTTCCCTGCATGCGAAGA
>PPYF01660524.1_pt1 | contig 19685 bp, 17 predicted proteins | sample 1559871 | NCBI WGS metagenome assembly PPYF01 (sample SAMN08240021, study PRJNA423297) | Human gut metagenome, whole genome shotgun sequencing project. | reverse complement strand
GTACGGAACGATTGGCAAATGACGCAGCACCATATAGACAATTCGATTCATACTTTTTATGACTCCCGTTTATAATCCAGAATTGCAGTCTCGTAAAGGTTATTGCCCTCGGAATCGATTACCACGATCACCGGGAAATTCTTCACCTGCAGCTTCCGGATCGCCTCCGTTCCAAGATCATCGTAAGCGATCACTTCACTGGATAAAATACATTTTGAAAGAAGCGCACCTGCTCCGCCGACTGCCGCAAAGTAAACAGAACCATTTCTCACAATGGCATCCTTCACTTCCTGGCTTCTTTTTCCTTTACCGATCATGGCTCCAAGTCCCAGATTCAGAAGTTCCGGCGCATATTTATCCATTCGACTGGCAGTGGTCGGTCCAGCCGATCCGATCGGACGTCCTTCTCTGGCTGGTGACGGTCCCATGTAATAGATCACATTTTCCTTCATTTCCAGTGGAAGGGCCTCCCCTCGCTGCAAAGTTTCCTGCATCCGTTTGTGGGCGGCATCTCTGGCAGTATAAATAGTTCCGGTAATATATACATAATCTCCTGCATGGAGTGTTTTGGCTGTTTCTTTGGTAATCGGCGCAGTAATATGTCTGTCCATGTTTTCCCCTCCTTAAATAACCCGGTGTACGTGACGGTTCACATGACAGCAGATATTGACTGCCACCGGAAGTCCCGCAATGTGGGTCGGATAAGTCTCAATATTCACCGCAAAGGCAGTCACTCTTCCGCCAAGACCACCTGGTCCAATACCTAAGTTATTGATTTTTTCTAACATCTCCTTCTCCAGTTCACGGACATATGGAACCGGGGAAATCTCATGGAGATTTCTGGTAAGAGCATGTTTGGCCATCAGGGCGCATTTTTCAAACGTTCCTCCGATGCCGACGCCGACAACCATAGGAGGACAGGCATTAGGTCCTGCATCTTTCACGGCTGTTAAAATAGCTTCTTTGACACCTTCTATGCCATCTGCCGGTTTTAACATGAAAACACGACTCATATTTTCACTTCCAAAGCCTTTTGGCGCTACGGTGATATCCACCTGGTCGCCCTCCACGATCTCATAATGGATGATCGCAGGCGTGTTATCCTTCGTGTTTTCCCGCTCGATCGGATCGCGGACAACGGACTTCCTTAAATATCCATCTACATAGCCCTGACGGACGCCTTCATTGACAGCATCTGTCAAGGAGCCACCTTCAAAATGAACTTCCTGTCCTGCTTTGATAAAAATAACTGCCATTCCGGTATCCTGGCAGATAGGAATCATGTCTTTCCCCGCAATCTTTAAATTTTCCTCTAACTGATTTAAAATCTGTCTGCCAAGAGGGGATTCTTCTTTCTTTACCGCCTGGTCAAAAACTTCTTTCATATCCGAGGATAAAAAATGATTGGCCTCAATGCACATTTCCCGGATCTGGCGGGTGATCTCTTCTGTTTTCACTGACCGCATATCTGATGACTCCTCCTTTATTCTATGATAACTGTTCAGCTTCCTCGCAATCATAGCATCAGCCTGCTGGACAATCATGATCTTTTGTAAAGTCTTTCTTAAACTCAATCATAAGGGATTCCCACAGATAATGCAAGAGACCTTTCCTTAGAAAATCTATGGAAAGGTCTCGCTGCCCTGATATTTCTGATTTTTCATTATTCCGTATCTGTGGAAGCTTCTTCCGTTTCCTGTTCATCGATCGCATCTTCCACCTCTGGATTCTGCTCATCATCCCTTACCTTCGCGATGCTGGCAATCCGGGTATTAGAATTCGGATCAATGTTCATCAGTTTCACGCCGGAGGTATTTCTTCCGATGATGGAAATATCCTTCACGCTGATCCTGATTACTATGCCCTCATTGGTGATCATCATGATATCATGGTCTTCATGAACCAATTTCGCTCCTACCAGATATCCGGTCTTCTCTACGATTTTATAGCAGAGAACCCCTTTGCCACCACGTTTCTGGATTGGGAATTCAGAAATATCTGTTCTCTTTCCAATTCCATTTTCAGATACCACCAGCAGGGTCTCACCCTGGGAATCCATCTGCATGCCTATGATCTCATCACCATCATCCAGATTCATGCCAATGACACCCATAGATACACGACCGGTTACGCGCACATCCGTTTCATGGAAACGAATGGATTTACCAAATTTGGTAACCATAAAGATATCCCGCTTGTTGTCTGTAGCTTTAACCTCGATCAGCTCATCATTTTCCCGAAGGACAATGGCCTGAAGTCCGGTCTTTCTGACATTGGCGTACTCGCGCATCGGGGTCTTCTTTACCATACCATTCCTGGTTGCCATAAACAGGAACTTCTCATCATCGTATTCCTTCATGGAAATGATGGCGGTGATCTTCTCGCCTGGGAGAAGCTGGATCAGGTTCACAATCGCGGTTCCTCTGGCGGTTCTTCCTGCCTCCGGAATTGCATAAGCCTTTAAGCGGTATACACGGCCGGTATTGGTAAAGAACATGATATAGTTATGGTTCTTGGTCAGGATCAGATCCTCGATATAATCCTCATCGATGGTCTGCATACCCTTGATTCCTTTGCCGCCGCGGTTCTGGCTCTTGAAATTGTCCTTGGACATTCTCTTGATATAGCCAAGCTTGGTCATGGCAACGATGGTCTCATCGTTTGGAATTAAGTCCTCTGCAGACATATCAAACTCATCAAATCCGATAGAAGTTCTTCTGTCATCGCCATATTTGTCAGAGATCACCTGGATCTCTTCTTTGATCACGCCGAGAAGCTTCTTCTCATCTGCAAGAATCGCCTTCAACTCTGCAATTCTTACCTCCAGTTCTTTGTATTCATTCTCTAACTTGTCACGTTCCAGACCGGTCAGAGCTCTCAGACGCATGTCTACAATGGCCTGGGACTGGGCGTCACTTAGACCGAAACGCTCCATCAACTGCTGTTTTGCAAGCTGGACAGTCTGGGAGCCACGGATGATACGGATCACTTCGTCAATGTTGTCTAAGGCGATCAGTAAGCCCTCTAAGATGTGGGCGCGCTCTTCTGCCTTATTCAGATCGTATCTGGTTCTTCTGGTCACTACATCTTTCTGATGATCCAGATAGTAATTTAACATTTCTAACAGGTTTAAGACCTTCGGCTGGTTGTTGACTAATGCCAGCATGATCACGCCAAAGGTATCCTGTAACTGAGTGTGCTTTAACAACTGGTTTAAAACCACGTTGGCATTCACATCGCGGCGCAGTTCGATAACGATACGCATACCGCTGCGGTCAGACTCATCACGCAGATCCGTAATGCCATCTACGCGTTTTTCCTTTACTAACTCTGCGATCTTCTCGATGAGACGGGCTTTATTCACCAGATATGGAATTTCGGTGACAATGATACGGCTCTTGCCATTTGGCATCGTCTCGATGTTGGAAACGGCACGGACACGGATCTTACCGCGGCCAGTCCGGTATGCCTCGTCGATTCCGGCTTTGCCAAGAACCTCAGCTCCTGTTGGAAAATCCGGTCCCTTAATGATGTCCATTACCTCGTCGATGGTGGTTTCCCGGTTTTCTTCTACCTGGTTGTCAATGATCTTGACAACCGCCCCGATCACTTCACGTAAGTTGTGAGGTGGGATATTGGTAGCCATACCAACTGCAATACCGGAAGTACCATTGACCAACAGGTTCGGATATCTGGAAGGAAGAACGGTCGGTTCTTTCTCAGTCTCATCAAAGTTCGGTACAAAATCAACGGTATCTTTACCGATATCCGCTAACATCTCCATGGAGATCCGGCTTAAACGGGCCTCCGTATATCGCATCGCTGCGGCGCCATCGCCATCAACGGAACCAAAGTTTCCGTGTCCGTCTACCAACGGATAACGGGTAGACCATTCCTGGGCCATGTTGACTAATGCACCATAAATGGAGCTGTCACCGTGTGGATGGTATTTACCCATGGTATCGCCGACGATACGGGCACATTTACGATGTGGCTTGTCCGGACCGTTGTTTAACTCGATCATGGAATAGAGAACTCTTCGCTGAACCGGCTTTAAACCGTCCCTTACATCCGGAAGAGCCCTGGAAGCGATAACGCTCATGGCGTAATCGATATAGGATTTCTCCATGGTCTTTTTCAAATCTATGTCATGAATTTTATCAAAGATATTGGGTTCCATTGTGCTCTCCTTTTTTAGATATCCAGATTCTGGACGTATTTCGCATTCGCCTCGATGAACTCACGTCTTGGCTCTACCTGGTCACCCATCAAAGTGGTAAAGGTCAGATCCAGCTCCGAGCGTACATCTTCATCCATGTTGACACGCAGTAAAATACGGCGTTCCGGGTCCATGGTGGTCTCCCAGAGCTGCTCTGCGTCCATCTCGCCCAGACCCTTGTAACGCTGGATCTTATTATTGTTATCTCTTCCGATTTCCGTCAGAATGGAGTTTAACTCCTGGTCGCTGTAGGCGTACCATACTTTTTTATTTTTCTCGATCTTGTATAACGGCGGCTGCGCCAGATATACGTGGCCCTGTTTGATCAGCTCCGGCATAAAGCGGTAAAGGAACGTCAATAGCAGGGTACTGATGTGGGCTCCATCCACATCGGCATCCGTCATGATGATGATCTTGTGATATCGAAGCTTGGAAATATCAAAATCGTCATGAACACCGGTACCAAAGGCCGTGATCATGGCTTTGATCTCCGCATTGCCGTAGATCCGGTCCAGTCTGGCTTTCTCTACGTTTAAAATCTTGCCTCGCAGCGGCAGAATCGCCTGGGTATCACGGGAGCGGGCTGTCTTGGCAGAACCACCTGCAGAATCTCCCTCTACGATGTAGATCTCGCATTTCTCCGGGTCTTTATTGGAACAGTCTGCCAGTTTTCCCGGAAGCGCCATACCCTCTAGGGCTGTCTTTCTTCTGGTTAAATCTCTTGCTTTTCTCGCTGCAGCTCTGGCCCGCTGTGCCAGAATGGATTTCTCACACATAGCCTTGGCTACGGACGGATTCTGCTCTAAGAAATAGGTAAGCTGCTCACTGACCACACTGTCCACTGCAATTCTCGCCTCAGTATTGCCTAATTTCTGCTTGGTCTGACCCTCAAACTGAGGTTCTTCGATCTTCACGCTGATGATGGCAGTCAGTCCCTCGCGGATATCCTCGCCGCTTAAGGACGGTTCGCTGTCCTTTAATAATTTATTCTTCCGGGCATAATCGTTAAAGGTCTTGGTCAACGCATTTTTAAATCCGGTCAGATGGGTACCACCTTCCGGGGTATTGATGTTATTAACAAACGTATAAATGTTCTCGGTATAGGAGTCGTTGTGCTGCATGGAAACTTCTACATAGACATTATCCCTGGTTCCCTCACAGTAAAGCACCTGCTCATACAGCGGCTCTTTTCCCTTGTTTAAGTAGGAAACAAACTCCTTGATACCACCTTCATAGTGGAATACCTTCTCCTGCTTTTCTTCCCGGTCATCCTTCAAGGTGATCCGTAACGCTTTGGTCAAAAAGGCAGTCTCCTGAAGACGGACCCTTAAGGTTTCAAAATCGTAAATGGTCTCCTCGAAGATCTCTTTATCCGGAAGGAAGGTAACTCTGGTTCCATGCTTGTCAACCGGGCAGTCACCAACCACCCGCAGCGGGTACATGACCTTACCGCGCTCATAACGCTGGTTATATTCCTTGCCATCCTGGTAAATATTGACCTCCAGCCACTCCGAAAGGGCATTAACTACCGACGCACCTACACCATGAAGTCCACCAGATACCTTGTATCCGCCACCGCCGAACTTGCCACCGGCATGAAGCACCGTAAATACGACTTCTACGGCAGGAAGTCCTGCTTTTTTCTGGATTCCAACTGGGATTCCACGTCCATTATCAATAACAGTAATAGAATTGTCGGCATTGATGATCACATTGATCTCTGTACAATATCCAGCCAGAGCCTCGTCAACGGAGTTGTCAACGATCTCATATACCAGATGATGGAGACCTCTGGATGAAGTACTGCCGATGTACATACCAGGTCTCTTTCTTACTGCTTCCAGTCCTTCCAAAATTTGTATTTGATCTGCTCCGTATTCCGCGCTCATAGCTTCCTCCTACTAAATTATTAGTTTTCACCTGATACCGTTCCTTCCACCACCTTGTAGATCTTATCAATGGGGAAACGATGGCTCAAAAAATCTTCCAGACCTGTGCAGGTGATCATGGTCTGGATATGGTCGATCCCGGCTAACAGATGTTCCTGCCTGCTTCCATCCAGTTCCGATAACACATCGTCCAAAAGCAGGACCGGATAATCCTTTACCAGGTATTTTACCAGTTCAATCTCTGCCAGTTTTAAGGACAGGGCCGCAGTTCTCTGCTGCCCCTGGGAACCAAACCTGCGGATATCAATTCCATTGACGATAAAACTGATATCATCCCGATGGGGACCAATGCCGGTAGTCCGTTGTCTGAGGTCCGAATCCCGGTTTTTCGCCAGGGCGTCTTCCAGCTTTTCCGCCTCCACATTTGGCTCATAGAAAATCTCCAGATGTTCCTTTCCTCCTGACAACTGGTTATGGATTCCAACGATCATCTCATTTAACTGTTTCACAAAATCCGTCCGGTACTCAATGACCTGGCGTCCATACTGGGCAAGCTGCAGATCCCAGATATCCAGGGTCTCCTCATATTCCGGATGGAAAGAAAGCTCTTTTAACAGCTTATTTCTCTGAGTCACCACCCGGTTATACTGGATCAGTCCATGGACATACAGCTTATTTAGTTGACATAACTCCAGATCAAGGAATCTTCTCCGCTCCGCAGGACCATTTTTGATGATGTTTAAGTCCTCCGGTGAGAAAAATACCACATTGACGATGCCAAACAGCTCACTGGCTTTCCGGATCGGGATTCCGTTAATGGCGATCCCCTTGGCTTTATTTTTCTTTAAATGCATATCGATCCGGTAAGGCACATCCTGCTTCCGCACGGTCAGCTTGATATGGGCCTCATCCTCTCCGAACCGGATCATCTCTTTGTCTTTACTTCCTTTGTGGGACTTGGTCGTACAGCAGACATAGACCGACTCTAAAATATTGGTCTTTCCCTGGGCATTGTCCCCGTAGAAAATATTGGTCCCCGGGCTTAATTCTAACTGTAAATGCTCATAATTCCGGTAATTTTTCAGTTCAATTGACTCGATGATCATGATTTATGCTTCAATTTTGATGGTCTCTCCATCGTAGCTTACCACATCTCCGGCATGAAGCTTCTTGCCTCGCTGTGTTGCCACTTCGCCATTTACTTTTACCAGACCATCCTCGATGGCATATTTGGCATCAACACCTGTTACCACAAGCCCTGCTGCCTTTAATGCCTGTCCCAATTTGATGTATTCGTCTCTTAATTTGATAACTTCCATGGTTTACTCCTTCAATTTTCCCTAAACAGATGCCGCATTAAAGTTTACCGGCAGAATCAGATAAATATAGTTCTCATCCGCATCCTTAATGAAGCATGGGGACTTTGGATTCATCATATACAGATCAACTTCCTCATCATCAATGATCCGGAGAGCATCCATCAGGAATTTCGGGTTGAAGCCGATCATGATGTCCTTACCATTCTTGTGGATCATCACTTCTGCGTTCATGGAACCGAAGCTGGAATTCATCTTTAATTCCATGGAGTGATCCGTGATGCTGATAATGATCGGTTTTTTGTCGTTTTCACGGATCAGGATGCTGGCCCGGTCAATACAGTCTAAGAATTCTTTCTTATTCACCGTTACTTTTGTCTCATAATCACTGGAAAGCATCTGGTCAATGCGGAAATACTCGCCCTCGATCAGACGGGAAACCACAACCGTATCATCAAACTCAAAGAGAATATGGTTCTTACTGAAGTAAATACGGACATCTTTTTCATTATCCCCGTTTAAGATCTTGCTGATCTCACCTAAAGTCTTGCCCGGAACGATCACTTTTATATTTTCATAATGATCTTTTAACTCAACCTTGCGGATAGACATGCGGTGTCCGTCCAGAGAAACCACTTTTAACTCATTGTCCGTCACCTGGAATAACTCACCAGTCATCATCTTATTGCTGTCATTGACAGAGATGGAAAATAACGTCTGGCGGATCACTTCTTTTAAGGTGAACTGAGACAGACAGATGAAATGATCCTTCTCAATAAATGGGAGATAGGAGAACTCATCGCCATTTTTTCCCTGAATGTGGAAAACAGAGTTGTCACAGGTAATGGTGGTATTGTACTTATCATCAGATTCGATGGTGATATCCGATTCACCACCAGATAATTTACGAATGATCTCAGATAATAATTTTGCATCAAGAGCGATCTTACCTCTGGATAAAATCGAACCTTCCACCTTCGTCTCAATACCAAGTTCCATGTCATTGGCCGTTAATTTGATCTGGTTATCGGATGCGTCGATTAAGATACATTCTAAGATCGGCATGGTGGTTTTGGATGGAACTGCTTTTAAAACAATATTAATGCCATTTAACAGGTCGTCTTTCTGGAATGTCAGTTTCATAATTGTTGATAACTCCTTTGCTGGAAAATCCAAAATAAATACGTGTATAAAGAAATACTTTCCGTAGCATTCGTAGTAGGGGCTGTGAATTTGTGTAAAACCTGAGAAACCCTTTGAACTGCTTCAAAATCCACTGGGAAAAACCTTGTGGATAACCACCGAAAATCCATGGAACAACTTTTTAATTATCCACAGGAGAAAATCCGGTGAAAAATCCACTGCAGTTATCCACAGTCTGCCAACAGGTTTTCCACAAATTACTGTGGACTGAGCTTTTTCTTCAAAATCTCGATGGTGTTGGCCAGATTTTCGTTGGTCTTTAAGTCCGCTGCGATCTTCTCACGCCCGTGAATGATGGTAGTATGGTCACGTCCGCCAAGGTAACGGCCGATCTCCTGTAAGGAGGCTCCGGTCATGCTCTGGCACAGGTACATGACGATCTGCCGTGGATAAACAACTTCTTTATTCCGTTTTTGAGAAGAGATATCCAGAGGGGTGATGCCAAAATGGTCTGCAACCACCTGGATGATCAGCTCTGGCGTCACTTTCCGCTCCGCGTTCGGAGAAATGATATCCTTTAATGCTTCTTCAGCCAGAGCGATGTTGATCTCCTTGTTGTGATCCAGTTTGGAGAGGGCAACGATCTTGGTCAGCGCGCCTTCCAGCTCACGGATGTTGGATTTGATGTTGGTGGCAATGTATTTGATGACTTCATTATCAATATTGTAGCCTTCCATCTCTTCTTTTTTGCGAAGGATCGCCATTCTTGTTTCATAATCAGGAGACTGGATGTCCACGGTCAGACCCCACTCAAAACGGGAACGGAGTCTCTCTTCCAGTGTCTCGATCTCTTTCGGCGGTTTATCGGAGGAGATGATGATCTGCTTTTTGGCTTCATACAGGGTATTAAAGGTATGGAAAAATTCCTCCTGGGTGCTTTCCTTACCGATAATAAACTGAATATCGTCGATCAAAAGCACATCGTTGTTACGGTATTTCTCACGGAATTCCGTGGTGGAAATATTGTTTTTGTTACGGATGGCATCGATCAGCTCATTGGTAAATTTCTCAGAAGTCACGTATAAAATCTTGGCTTCCGGGTTATTCTTCAAAATAAAATGGGCGATGGAGTGCATCAGATGGGTTTTTCCAAGTCCCACGCCTCCATAAATAAACAGAGGGTTGTAAACCTCGCCTGGGGATTCGGCCACTGCCAGGGCTGCCGCATGGGCTAAGTTATTGTTGGCGCCGACCACGAAAGTATCAAAGGTGTAGCGCGGGTTCAAGTTGGCATTCTGCAGCGCAGTCTGGCTTACATCGCCAGGAGTATTCTGGATCAGCATTTTTTCTGGTTTTTCTTTTTCCTTGACATCATCTTCCGTGATGAAATCAAGGGTACATGCAAAACCAGTGACCTCTTCGATGGAAACCTGCAGAATCAGGCCGTATTTTTTCTGGATGTAGCGCAGCATCTGCGCATCCGGAGCGAGAATCTTCACGACATTTCCATCCACCGCAAAGATCTTCAGCGGGAGAAGCCAGGTATTAAAGGAAACGTCCATGATATCGTGTTCTTCTTTGACATGGAGAAGAATGTTATCCCATTGTTCTTTTAATTGTTCAAGCATAGAGAATCTCCTAACGTGTTTTGAAAAATAGAATCCCATTCGCTGGGTTCTATAAAAAAGAGCCTGATGACCCAATCATATGACTATTCTATAACAGGAAAGAAATTTTTTCAACGAAAATAGCAAAAATCTGTGGATAACTATGTGAAAAACATGTGAATAGGCCGGAAATAGCCAGTCGTCAACATAGATATCCACAAAAATGTGGAAAAACCTATCTTCTGTTATGCACAAAGAGCTGTGCCTTAAAATATAAGGATTTCGGGGACGGGCCTGTGAACGAAATTTTAGTTGTCCAGAGCTTATCCAGACGGTTATCCACAAGTTATCAACATTTTGTGGATAAGTGGAAATAATTGCCCACAACACACAAGAGTGTGTGGAAAGTTGTTCACAGGCAAAAAAATACACGAACTTTTGAAATTTTCCCCTTGACGAAAAGAATTTCCTTCTATATAATTGAAACGATGTTTAGTTTAGAATAGTCTAAATGTACTTATGTAAATAGGTATTAGAATAAAGAGGAGGTGGCCGCGTTATGAAGATGACATTTCAGCCTAAAAAAAGACAGAGATCCAAAGTTCATGGTTTCAGAGCCAGAATGAGCACTCCAGGCGGAAGAAAAGTGTTAGCTGCAAGAAGAGCAAAAGGAAGAGCAAAATTATCCGCTTAATCGGATCGAAAGGGCCACAAGTAATTGTGGCCTTTCTTATTATAAGGAAACAAATGCGGCGGGGATTTTCCCTGATGCAAAACAAAAGGAGGTTCCATGAAACGTTTTCCATCTATTAAAAAGAATAGTGAGTTTCAACAGGTATACCGGAATGGAAAATCCTACGCAAACAAGTTACTGATCATGTATATCAGCCGTTCTGAGCGGCCGGATACCAGAATCGGTATCTCGGTCAGCAAGAAAGTAGGCAACAGCGTGGTGAGACATCATATTGTACGGCTGGTAAGAGAGAGTTTTCGTTTACACAAGGATGAGATCGAGACTGGACTAGACATCGTAGTAGTTGCCAGACAGATGGCAAAGGAATCAGATTTCAAAAAAATTGAAAGTGCATATTTGCACTTGTGCGGACTGCATAACATTTTAAGAGAATCGAAGTGATGAGGGAATGATTAAAAAAGCAATGATCCTGTGTATCAGGGGCTATCAGATTTTTTTATCTCCATTAAAAGTAAGATATCACTGTATCTACACGCCTACGTGTTCTCAATACGCCATTGAAGCACTGGAAAAGTACGGCGTGGTGAAAGGTTTATGGCTGTCGATCCGGAGGATACTTCGGTGTCATCCGTGGGGCAGGGGCGGTTATGATCCAGTTCCGTAATGACGAGGAGGTAGTTCATTGGATTTATTAGTTCTGACAAAGACGGGGGGCATTTTCGGCCCTATCGCAGAGGTGTTAGGCTGGATTATGGATGCGTTATTCCGTTTTACCAGTGCATTTGGCGTGATGAACATCGGTTTATGTATCATTTTATTCACGCTGGTTATGAAGCTTCTTATGTTTCCGCTGACCTTAAATCAGCAGAAATCCAGTAAACTGATGGCTGTTATGCAGCCGGAGATCCAGGCAATTCAGAAAAAGTACAAAGGCAAAACAGACAATGACTCGATGATGAAGATGAATGTAGAGACAAGAGCTGTCTATGAGAAGTACGGTACTTCCATGACCGGCGGATGTCTGCCGTTACTGATCCAGCTGCCGATCATGCTGGCTCTGTATCAGGTAATCTACAAGATTCCGGCATACGTTGGTTCTGTTCGCCACTATTTTGATTTAATTATCGACAAACTGCCAGCTGGTTTCGCTACGAGCGAAGTATTTACCAACCTGGCTGAGACCCACAAGCTGGCCGGAATGGATTACTCCAACATGGATAAGGTTGTGGATCTCTTATATAAATTAACAGACAAGCAGTGGGGGGATCTGGCAGCAGCATTCCCGGATATTACCAGCGTAGCCACTGCAGGCGGTGAGAATGCGATCGAAGCCATCAATAAAATGCAGCAGTTCTTTGGTATGAACATTGCATACACACCACTGAATGTATTAACGGAGTTTATGAAGGGTGGTTCCGGCATCTCTATTTTCGTAGCCATCACCGCACTTTTAATCCCGATCTTATCTGGTCTGACTCAGTGGTACAGCACCAAACTGATGACTGCAAACCAGCCAACACAGCAGCAGAGCGCCGGAGAAGGCGGAATGGGCAATGACATGATGAAATCCATGAACGTGACCATGCCGTTGATGTCTGTTGTATTCTGTTTTACATTCCCGTTAGGTATCGGCCTGTACTGGGTAGCCAGCAGTACTTTCCAGGTAATCCAGCAGATCGGTGTGAATGAATATTTAAAGAAGATCAATATTGATGACCTGATCGCGAAAAATGTTGCCAAAGCAAATAAAAAGCGCGAAAAGAAAGGTCTTCCTCCAACAAAGATCACGATGAATGCCAGCGAGACCTTGAAGAAGCTTCAGGAAGAGGAGCAGAAAGAGGAGAAGGTAAGAGAGGCGAAGCTTGAGAAAGCTCAGAAGACCATCAAAGAGTCCAATGAGTATTACAATCAGAATGCAAAGCCGGGCAGTCTGGCAGCGAAAGCAAACATGGTTCAGAAGTATAACGAAAAACATAGCAAATAGGAGGGGAAGCTATGGAGATGATTACAGTAACTGCCAAGACTCTGGATGAAGCCATTACCAAGGCGTTGATCCAGCTGGGAACAACCAGTGATAATCTGGAATATACAGTTATTGAAAAGGGAAGCGCAGGTTTTCTGGGGTTTATTGGTAAAAAAGATGTTGTCATTCAGGCAAAGAAGAAAAAGGAAAATGATCTGGATGACATTTTCTCCCTGGATGAGAAGAAAATCGAACCGGTAAAACCGGCAAGAGAGCCTCGGAAAGAGAAGCCAAAACAGGAATTCCGCCAGGAGAGACCATGTGTCAAGGCAGAGACGAAACCGGAGGTGAAAGCGCCAAAGGCAGAAACAAAGATGCCAAAAGCAGAGCAGCCGAAAGCAGCGCCGGTCGTGGAAGAAGTCAAAGAGCCGGAGAAGAAGGCAGATGCTCCAAAGAAAGTGATCAACGTAGAGGCTTGTGAGAAAGCGGCCGTTGATTTCTTAAAGCAGGTATTTGGCGCTATGAACATGGAAGTGACGCTTGAAACTTCTTATGATGCCTCTGAGCGGGAACTGACTGTCAATATGGCAGGCGATGACATGGGCATTCTGATCGGTAAGAGAGGACAGACCCTGGATTCCTTACAGTATTTAGTAAGCCTGGTAGTGAATAAAGAAAGTGATGGCTATTTAAGAGTCAAGCTTGATACCGAAAATTACCGTTCAAGAAGAAAAGAAACGCTGGAGACACTTGCCAGAAACATCGCTTATAAGGTAAAACGGACCAGAAGAAGTGTTTCTTTAGAGCCAATGAATCCTTATGAGAGAAGAATCATCCACGCAGCATTACAGAATGATAAGTATGTAGTGACCAGAAGCGAGGGTGAAGATCCATTCCGTCATGTAGTGATTTCTTTAAAGAGAGAAGCTCGTGAGGGACGGGAATACAGAGGCGGCCGCAATCGTGAGAACCGCGAAGGCAGCAGAGGGCCAAGAGAAAAGAAAGAGAACAGCAGTGCAGATCGTGCAGACAATGCAGATAATCAGCAGGCATAGGCAGTGATGGAAAAGTGTACGTTTTGTGCGTACACTTTTCTTTTTCGATTTTTATAGGAGATAGAATATGAAGACAGATACCATAGCGGCGATCGCCACAGCCATGACGAGTTCCGGAATCGGGATCATCCGGATCAGCGGCGGACAGGCATTTGAAGTGATCGAGAAGATTTTTAAGAAAAAAAATGGAGGAAAGATCGATCTGAGCAGATCCCATACCGTCCAGTACGGATATATCTGTGATCAGGACGAGGTGATCGATGAAGTCCTGGTCCTGATCATGAAAGGACCTCACAGCTATACAGCGGAAGACACAGTGGAGATCGACTGTCATGGTGGTGTTCTGATGATGAAAAAAATCCTGGAGACTGTGATCCAATATGGAGCAAGACCAGCAGAGCCGGGAGAATTTACGAAACGGGCGTTTTTAAATGGGCGGATCGATCTGTCCCAGGCAGAAGCGGTCATCGATGTGATCAACGCCCAGAATGAGTATGCGTTAAAAAGCTCTGTCAGCCAGTTAAAGGGCAAAATGTCAGAGAAGGTCAAGGCATTAAGAGAAAAGATCATCTATGAGATCGCTTATATTGAATCGGCTTTAGATGATCCGGAACACATTTCCTTAGACGGATATGGGGAGGAACTGGCGAAGAAATTAGAGCCAATGGTGAAGGAATTAGAGCGTCTGATCGCTTCAGCGGATAATGGGAAGGTCATGTCGGAAGGTGTGAAAACGGTTATTTTAGGAAAGCCAAACGCGGGAAAATCTTCTCTGATGAATGTGCTGGTTGGTGAGGAACGTGCCATTGTCACGGATATTGCGGGAACCACCAGGGATACGCTGGAAGAGCACATCCGCCTGCGTGGTATCAGCTTGAATGTAGTGGATACGGCGGGAATCCGCGACACAGAGGATGTGGTGGAGAAGATCGGTGTAACGAAGGCCAGGACGGCGGCAGAGGACGCAGATCTGATCATTTACGTGGTGGACGCATCTGTTCCACTGGATGAAAATGACCGGGATATTATAGAAATGATCCGAAACCGGAAAGCGGTGGTTCTGTTAAACAAGACGGATTTGGAGCAGGTAGTGTCTGTGGAAGAGCTGGAGAAACAGACAGGCCATCGGGTGATTCCGGTGTCCGCCAAGGAGGAGACTGGAATTGAAGAGCTGGAGAAAGAGATCCAGTCCATGTTCTATCAGGGAGACATTGATTTTAACGATGAGGTATATGTGACTAATATCCGCCACAAAACAGCATTGACAGAAAGCCTTTCCAGCCTTAAACTGGTTCAGAAAAGTATTGAAGACGGAATGCCGGAAGATTTTTATTCCATTGATCTGATGAACGCATATGAGCAGCTGGGAACCATCATTGGCGAGGCTGTGGAGGATGATCTGGTCAATGAGATCTTCAGCAAGTTCTGTATGGGTAAATAATTGTTTGGTAGATCTGCGCATGGATTTGCGCTGACCGTAAGAAAGAGGATAACAAATGCCATATTTAGAGGAAAATTATGATGCTGTAGTAGTTGGTGCAGGACATGCAGGCTGTGAAGCGGCTCTTGCCTGTGCCAGATTGGGACTGGAGACCATTATGTTTACGGTCAGCGTGGACAGCATTGCCCTGATGCCGTGTAACCCTAACGTAGGCGGCAGCTCCAAGGGGCATCTGGTAAGAGAGCTGGATGCTTTAGGCGGCGAGATGGGAAAAAATATTGATAAAACCTTTATTCAGTCAAAGATGTTAAATGAGTCCAAGGGACCGGCAGTACATTCCCTGCGGGCCCAGGCAGACAAACAGAATTATTCCAGGGAAATGAGAAAGACCCTGGAAAATACGGACCATCTGACCATCCGCCAGGCAGAGGTTTCAGAGCTGGTGGTAGAAGATGGCGTGATCAAGGGCGTTAAGACATTTTCAGGCGCAGTATATCACTGTAAAGCCGTGGTTCTGGCAACGGGAACCTATCTGAATGCCAGATGTATCTATGGTGATGTGAGCAATGCCACAGGACCGAATGGACTGCAGGCAGCAACGCATTTGACAGATTCTTTAAAGGCAAATGGCGTGGAAATGTTCCGGTTTAAGACGGGAACGCCTGCGAGAGCTGATAAGAGAAGTATTGATTTTACTAAAATGGAAGAGCAGTTTGGAGATAAGAAGGTGGTCCCGTTTTCATTTTCTACAGATCCGGCTTCCGTTCAGAAGGAGCAGGTGTCCTGCTGGCTGACTTACACCAATGAAAAGACCCATGAGATCATCCGCGCAAATCTGGACCGGTCTCCATTATTTTCCGGTTCCATTAAAGGTACCGGACCAAGATACTGTCCGTCCATCGAGGACAAGGTGGTGAAATTCCCAGATAAAGAACGTCATCAGGTATTTATTGAACCAGAGGGACTTTACACCAATGAGATGTATCTGGGCGGTATGTCCAGTTCTCTGCCGGAGGATGTCCAGTATGCCATGTACCGGACAGTTCCAGGTCTTGAGAACGTGCGGATCGTGAGAAATGCGTATGCCATTGAGTATGACTGCATTAATTCCAGACAGTTGAAGGCAACACTGGAATTTAAGGCGATTTCCGGTCTGTTTAGTGGTGGGCAGTTTAACGGAAGCTCCGGTTATGAGGAGGCAGCTGTCCAGGGATTTATGGCAGGTGTCAATGCGGCCATGAAGGTGCTGGGAAGAGAGCCGTTTGTGCTGGATCGTTCCCAGGCATATATCGGCGTGCTGATCGATGATCTGGTGACCAAGGAGAATCATGAGCCGTACCGGATGATGACCTCCAGGGCGGAGTACCGTCTGTTATTGAGACAGGATAACGCAGATCTGCGCCTGCGTGCCATCGGCCATGAGATTGGTCTGGTAAGCGATGCGGAGTATGAGAAGGTACTGAAGAAAGAGCGGGATATCGAGGAAGAGATCGAGCGTTTGGAGCATACCAATGTAGGTTCTACGGAAGAGGTCCAGACATTTCTGGAGAGTCATGGCAGCACACCATTAAAGAGTGGCGCCAGTCTGGCGGAACTGATCAAGAGACCAGAACTAGATTATTTTATGTTAACCAAATTAGATAAGAATCGTCCGGAGCTTCCAGAAGATACTCAGGAGCAGGTTAACATAAATCTAAAATATGAGGGCTATATCCGTCGCCAGAAGCAGCAGGTGGCCCAGTTTAAGAAGCTGGAGAAGAGAAAACTGGATGTGAATTTTGATTATTCAGAGGTCAAAGGACTGAGAAAAGAGGCGATCCAGAAGCTGAATCTGTTTAAACCAATGTCCATTGGACAGGCGTCCAGAATCTCTGGCGTGTCTCCGGCAGATATTTCAGTACTGCTGGTTTATTTGGAGCAGATAAGATATCATCATGATCATGAATAATCAGGCGTGTGCGCCGGAAGGGAAAATTTGATGGAGAAACAGTTTGCACAATGGATGGAAGAAGAGTGCAGCCAGATCGGCGTGACGCTGAGTGAAAAGCAGATGGAACAGTTCTTTCAATATTATGAGATGCTGATCCAGTGGAATGAAGTGATGAATCTGACTGCCATCACAGAGATGGATCAGGTAGTGACGAAGCATTTCGTGGACAGTATGTCTCTGGTGAAGGCGGTTTCAGAGCTTGGAAGTAAAGAAATCCGGATCATGGATCTGGGAACAGGAGCCGGTTTTCCGGGAATTCCATTAAAAATCGCATTTCCAAATCTAAAATTGACGCTGTTAGATTCTTTGAATAAAAGGGTAAAGTTTTTAAATGAAGTGATCGGCACCCTGGGACTGGAGAAGATCGAGGCGGTTCACGGAAGGGCTGAGGACTTTGGAAGAAATCCGGAGTACCGTGGTCAGTTTGATCTGTGTGTATCCAGAGCGGTGGCCAATCTGGCAACACTATCAGAGTATTGTATGCCGTTCGTAAAAGTAGGAGGCGCATTTATTCCTTATAAGTCAGGAAAGGTGGAAGAGGAGCTGAATCAGGCCAGGGGTGCTGTGAAGCTGCTGGGTGGCAAGATTGAGAATGCAGTGTCTTTTGAGCTTCCGAAGACAGAGGGAGAGCGGACGCTGGTGGTGATCCGGAAGGTTGAGGCTACGGCGAAGAAGTATCCAAGGAAGGCAGGTATGCCTGGAAAAGAACCGTTAAAGTAAGGAGTAAAACAGGTGGCTGTCAGGTTGTGGACAGACATATGAAGCAGGAGTGGCGCAGTGCGAGGCTTGATGGATGAAAGATGATAACAAAAAAGGAGAATGTTTCACGTGAAACATTCTCCTTTTTTGTTAGTGCGCCTGGCGGCGCCCGTTTGCGCACCCCTTTTTTAACTGTTCATGTTCAGCATCGTCCGGGTAAGTGTAAAGAGGTTAAAAACCGAAGTACATCTGGATCGTGTGGAGAAGCTGAGCAGGCTTTTCCAATTGAGGGAGAAACTTGGTCTTAGGGATCAGGGTGTACTCGATAGCTGGGTTGTGGAGGGTATATTCCTTCAAAATATCAGATTCCTGGTCAAAATCTTCTCCACCTACTAAGTAAATACTGTTGTCGATCCGTTTCAGGGCATTTGTGATATTGCAGTTGGTGTAACCGCAGTGAACGCTGGCATAGATGGATTTGGCGGAGGCACCTAAGTGGGCAGCCTCATGGTATGCAGTGAGATCGGTATCCTTTACTGCAAATGGGTTGCTAAAATATCTGCGGCGGAAACGTTCCAGCAGAAAATGACGGCTGAAGGCGATATTATGGATCAGTGTGCCGATCACCGGGAAATCCAGGAAGGACTTATAGATCTTTGCGTATTTTCCTGGAAGATGGCTGCAGGCAGAAATGCTCTGTGGATTGATCAGCAGCAGGCGGTTAAATAGTTCCGGGTTATGGTCGCAGGCCATGATCACAAAAGTCCCGGAGTTACCGGTGGCGATCACATCAGTCCGGTGTCCGATCTCAGATTTGATAAAGTCAGAAATCAACTGGACAAACAGATAGTTGGTGTAGGTCAGATCTGGCTTCTCGGAGCGTCCGCAGCCAAGAAGGTCGATGGTATAAACTGTAAAGTGAGCGGAGAGGGTAGAGCTTATATGGGACCATTGATAACCGCTGGAAGCCGGAGAAATATCATGGATCAGAAGCAGTGGATGTCCGCTTCCACATTTGGTATAATGAATATCTCCCAGTCTCCAGTGATAACAGAGAGACTCCGGTTCGTCCAGCACGTGTCTTGCTGTGGCGGACAGTTTGAGACACTGATTGATCAAGGCGATGGATGCGATCGCACTGGCGGATAAGAGGGTAGTAGTGATAAGTTTATTTTTTGTTGTCATGAAATTCCTCCTATTAAAATAGAAAACAGAGTAACTGCTCTGTAAGTGCGCAGACCTACGGAACAGTTACAATTGGATAAGCTTATTATAATACATTGGTATGATCAAGGCAACGATAAAGCTGCTTAAATAATTCTTAAATGTTTCACGTGAAACAAAAATTTGGTGTTTTTATAAAAGACCATAGGAAAAGATAAAAAAATGTGTTATACTAAGTTTTTGAGAGTGCTATGTGCCAGTGACACATGTTTAGCACTAACCGAAGCAGCGCGGAGATGCGGGAGCACGCAGTGCAGAGCAATCCGGTATCAGAGAGGTCAAAAGCTTTTGACCCTAACATCAATTTTAATATTTATCTCAGTCGAGAAGACTCCCATCTCTTCAGGTGGTGAGTAATAACAAATGATTCTCAGTGGGAGGTGGGTCTCCGACTGAGATAAACGCTCCGCGAGGATGCGCAGTGATTCTGTAAAGAATATGTCAG
>PPYF01544985.1_pt1 | contig 19685 bp, 16 predicted proteins | sample 1559871 | NCBI WGS metagenome assembly PPYF01 (sample SAMN08240021, study PRJNA423297) | Human gut metagenome, whole genome shotgun sequencing project. | reverse complement strand
CTTTTTTTCTATATTTTATGGGAAATTGTCAAACATTAAAAGAAATTATGGAAGTGTTGTATTTTGGAACAAAAGCAGGAGAATATACAATTTTAACTATATTGGTGCACTTTATGATTTATTTTTGGGTAGTGCTACAGGTGGATCGATTACTTGGAAATCAGAGAGCGCTATATTATATGCTTCGGAGCAGAGTGAAAGACAATGAAGCATTTCTGAAAATACAAGTTTTAGAACTTTTGAGAAATGTGATTTTGTTATTTGTAGGAAAGCTGGTTGCAGATTGTTTTTTGATGCTTATGTTTAAAGATAATTTATGGTCTGCAATGTATGGTTCTGTGCTAGTATTTTTTCTGATAATGCTTATATTGATTTCTGCAATAGGACTTTTTATGTTTTACTTTGTAAGAAGATTATCTATGACAAATATAATAGGAAGTTGCGTATTGCTTACATGTTTTGTACATATTTTATTACATAACTGGATTGTGCTACATTTTTATAGTGTAGAATATATTGAAATTGGAATCGGATTGCTATGCATTAGTGCGTTAGGGGCAATAGTAAAGAATAAAATTAGAAAGATAGAGAGGGTATGATTTATGATTCGAGTAAAAAATGTATCAAAGAAATTGAAAGATAAATTCGTGTTACAAGATATAAATTTAGAATTTGAAGAAGGAAAAATGTATTTGTTGCAGGGACATAATGGTTGTGGAAAAACTATGTTATTGAGAATGTTGTGCGGATTGATTGCTCCAACTTCAGGAGAGGTTTGCAATGATGTGGAGTATGATTATGGAGTAATGATTGAAAATCCAAGTTTTATAGAAGAAAAGACTGGTTTTTATAATTTGAAATATCTTGCAAGCGTAAAAAAGAAAATCAGTGATGAACAAATAAATGGTATGCTGGAAAAATTTGATTTATATTCAGCGAAAGATCAGAAAGTAAAAAAATATTCCCTTGGAATGAAACAGCGTTTAGGAATTATTCAGGCAATTATGGAAAGTCCTAAGGTTATTTTATTAGATGAACCATTTAATGCTTTGGATGAAAAGAATTACAATAAAATGTTAGAGCAATTGGAAAAGGAAAAAGAGAGCGGAAAAATAATTGTAATTGCAGCGCATATGATTCAAACAGAGGTGTTGCAATTCTTCAATCAGAAGATTGTGATGGATGCAGGAACTGTGAAGGAAATTGTAAATATTTAAGTCCATATGAAAAAATGAGATGGTACGGAGATGGAAGTTGAAGAGTCTATCAATTACTTATATGTTTAGTTTGACAGAACAGTTTGTGCTACATTTTAATTTAGTAAAATACCAGAGAGGGGTTCCATGTAAACATGGAACCCCTCTCTGGTATTTCTATACTTGCCATAGTTGTAAAGCAAGTACGAATGATTAGATTTAATAAGTATCATGTGATTTTTACTTTAATGCTGCTTTTAAATTTTCTAATACAGAATAAGGAATTTTTAAATTGCCTTTACCGCTTCCCATCGAAATGTGTGGTTTGTTTGCTCCGTGGAAATCAGAACCACCAGTCATGATTAAATGATACTTGTTTGCATATCTGCGTACAATTCCTTCGTCAAAACCTGTATTTGAGGAATAAAATACTTCCAACCCTTCTAATCCTGCATCTTTTAAACGGGCAATTAAAGTGTCTAATTCTTCTTCAGGCAAATGATATACCAATGGATGTGCCAAAACAGGGATACCACCAGCTTGTTTAATCAGTTTTATGGCATTTTCAGGGGAAATGTATTCTCTTGGGACATAGTAAGGGCCATCCGCATTTAGATAATGCTCAAATGCTTCGTTCATGGATTTTATTTGTTTTGTTTCCAATAAAAATTTGGCAAAATGTGCTCTTGTAAGTACGGTACCAGGCGAAAAAGCGGCTGTTAGTCGTTCGATATCAATATCCAGCCCACCTGCTGCAAGATTTTGTGCCATTTTGGCATTTCGCTGATCTCTTTCAAGTAATGCGGCATCTAAAGAACGTTTTAAAGGTTCGTGGTTAGGATCAATAAGCAAGCCTAAGATATGAATATCTTTTTTCTTGTAGGCAGCAGAAATTTCCACACCAGGAATGACCTCTATTCCACTACCTTCGGAGGCTTTTTTTGCTTCCTCAAAACCTCGGACTGTGTCATGATCGGTCAACGCAAAGGCAGAGAGATTACAACGTTTTGCTTCTGCTACCAATTCCGTTGGTGTAAAAGTACCATCAGAGACTGTGGAATGTACATGTAAATCAATATATTTCATGGTAAATCACCTTCCTAATCTAATAATAAAGCTAAAGTTAAATAAGCTATAATAAGAACTGATACCATTTTACTATGAACGTGTTTCTAAAACAAGCGTATTCTTGTGGTTATAAATATAATAATAGTTGAAAGGGAGGCAAAGTGTTTCGGTTATTCTGGTATATTCTGAAAAAAAGAGGGGATAGTGATTAATGATTTGTATGAAAAGGAAGCTTTTATGTACGAATCTAAGATATTAAAAATAAACATAGGTCAATTAGGAAAAAACAATAGGTTTGATAGCAGTAGTTTTCTGCTTGGTTAGTGTAAAATAGAAAGGAAAATGGAAATGTATCGTAGATGCATTTTCGGATATTAGGTATGTGACAGGTATTTAATAAATCGGTGAGAAACATGTTTAGAATTCCCAGACATATTGGAATTATTCCAGATGGTAATAGAAGATGGGCAAAGGAAAACGGATTAAGGAAACAGGATGGATACAACCATGGTCTATTACCTGGATTAAAATTGTTGCGCTTGGCAAAAAAATACGGAGTAGAGGAGCTAACATATTATGGATTTACAGTAGATAACTGTAAAAGACCTAAAGAACAGGTGAAAGCATTCTCGGAGGCTTGCGTGAAAGCAGTAGAAAAAATAAAGGGAGAAGACGTGGAAATACGAGTAATTGGAAATACAAAGTCATCCTGTTTTCCTAAGGAATTGTTACCTTATACCGATAAGGAACAGGAGAAAAAAGATACGACGGGAAAAATGAAAGTCAATTTCTTGATTAACTATGGTTGGGAATGGGATATGAAAAATGATTGGGCATCCAAAAATGTTTCAAGGATAGACATGATTATACGCTGGGGCGGAATGTGTCGCTTGTCTGGATTTCTTCCTATGCAATCGGTGTATTCTGATTTTTATGTGGTAAAAGAACTATGGCCTGATTTTAAGGAAATACAATTTGAACAGGCTTTGCAGTGGTATCAAAAGCAGGATGTAACACTTGGAGGATAAGTGGTATAGTTTGCCAGATAAATGCATATAGTTTACTAATTCAGATAAAAAGTGGAGTGGCTTATGGAGAACCAAAAACAAAATGGAATGCTAGGAGCATATTTTAAGAATTTGCTTTTAGCAGCCATTATTTCGGTGCTGTTGTTATTCTTATGTGCATTTTTATTGTATAAAACAAATTTATCCCCTACGGGATTAGGTGTAATGCTTGTGATTACATATATTTTGTCAAATTTGATCGGCGGATATCGAATGGGAAAAAAGGCAGAAAAACGACAATTTTTATGGGGACTTTTTGTGGGACTGGGATATTTTGGAATTTTACTAACAGTATCATTTCTAGGAAACAATTTTTATCTGGGCGACATTGGAAAAACAATTTTAGTTTTTTTCCTTTGCAGTTTCAGTGGAATGTTTGGGGGGATGCTAAGTTAGAAAAAACTCTTTTCAATATAAGATAAATATGTTATACTAAAACATATTAGGCCCTTGTGCCATAAAGAATAGAAGGAGGAATTTATAATGAAGCACATTAAGTCTTTAACAACAAAGAATTTGCAGAATACTGTAAAGAAAGGTGGATGTGGCGAATGTCAGACATCTTGCCAGTCTGCTTGTAAAACATCTTGTACAGTAGGTAACCAGAGCTGCGAACATAAATAAGCAATAATTTGCGTATGGATTAGCGGGGAGATTTCTCCCCGCTATTAGTGCGTTTAGATTTCTGTTTGAAAGGAGACACAAATGATACACCAGTATAAAAGCAATGGACATAACATTGTATTAGATGTGAATAGTGGTAGTGTACATGTGGTGGATGATTTGGTTTATGATATTCTTGCTTTGTATGAAACGGAGACAAAGGAAGCAATTGTAACAAAGATGTTGGAAAAATACCAGCAGCCAATTTATGCAGGACTGTATGAGGAGCCAATTTCAGAAGCAGATATAAATGAAGCGTTTGATGAAATTGAAGAGCTCAAGGCAGAAGGAACATTGTTCACTGAGGACGTTTATCGAGACTATATATTTGACTTCAAAAGTAGAAAAACAGTAGTGAAAGCATTATGTTTACATATTGCACATGATTGCAATTTAGGATGTAAATATTGCTTTGCAGAAGAAGGAGAATACAAAGGACGAAGAGCCTTGATGAGCTATGAAGTAGGAAAGAAGGCACTGGATTTTCTTATTGCCAATTCAGGAACAAGAAGAAATTTGGAAGTAGATTTCTTTGGTGGAGAGCCAACTATGAATTTTGAAGTAGTAAAGCAGTTGGTTGCCTACGGAAGAGAGCAGGAAAAGATTCACGACAAGAATTTTCGTTTTACATTGACAACAAATGGACTATTATTAAATGATGAAATAATGGAATTTGCGAATAAAGAAATGTCAAACGTAGTTTTGAGTCTGGATGGTAGAAAAGAAGTAAATGATAAGATGCGTCCTACCAGAAATGGAAAGGGAAGTTATGATATTATCGTTCCAAAATTTCAGAAGCTTGCAGATAGCCGAAATCAAACAAATTATTATGTGAGAGGTACTTTTACGCATTACAATACAGACTTTTCTGAGGATGTATTGCATATGGCTGACTTGGGATTTGAACAGATTTCTGTAGAGCCAGTTGTTGCACCGCCAGAGGAAGGGTATGCACTTACAGAAGAGGATGTAGCAGTTGTCTGTTCCCAGTATGACAAATTGGCACAGGAAATGATACACAGAAAGAAGAAGGATGGAAAGTGCTTCAATTTCTTCCATTTTATGATAGATTTGACAGGAGGACCATGTGTGGCAAAACGTTTGTCTGGTTGTGGTTCGGGAACAGAATATTTAGCAGTGACACCTTGGGGAGATCTTTATCCATGTCATCAGTTTGTTGGAAACGAAGATTTTCTTTTGGGAAATGTAGACGAGGGTATTACCAATACTGAGGTGCAAAATAAGTTTAAACTTTGCAATGTTTATGCAAAGGAAAGTTGTAAGGATTGTTTTGCCAGATTTTACTGTAGCGGTGGATGTGCTGCGAATGCATTCAACTTCACAGGTGACATAAACGGAGCATATGAGATTGGCTGTGAATTACAAAAGAAGCGAATCGAATGTGCAATTATGTTAAAAGTAGAAGAAGCCATGCAAGAGGGTGAACTACAAGCATAACATGAATGCAAAAAATGGCTGCATCATTATAACGAATGGAAAAAAAGATAAAGGAGAAGAGGACATGAAGAATGTAAAGAGAGGTGTTTTACATATCCTACTTGTTGTGCTTGCAATAGCAGCATTAGGATATATCGCCATTGTGGGAATTGGTAACCAACACAAGGGAACCGCAGAACATATTCGTCTTGGTTTGGACCTTGCCGGTGGTGTAAGTGTAACATATCAAACGGAAAAAGAAAATCCAACAACAAGAGAAATGGATGATACCATTTACAAATTGCAGATGCGTGTGGAAGGCTTAGGTGAGGAACCGGTTGTATATAAAGAAGGAAGCAACCGAATCAATGTAGATATTCCAGGTGCAAAAGATGCAGATGAAGTATTGGAAAAACTTGGAAAGTCTGGTAATGTGCTTTTTGTAGATTCAGAAAAATTAGCAGATTATTTAAAAAATCCAGATGCTGGTGTACATGAAGGTGCGAAGTTAGCAGTTTCAGAACAGAAACTTTATGATGCAGATATGGTAATCTGTGATGGTTCTGATGTTGATAAGGCAACAGCAGAAACACAGACAGGAGGAACTTCTACAGACTATGTGGTAGCACTAGAGTTCAATAGTCAGGGAGCTAAAAAGTTTGCTGAAGGTACAGAAAAGGTACATGCTAAAAATGGTAGTATTGCTGTAATTTATGATGGTGAAGTAAGATCGAATGCTACGGTAGATGAGGCTATTACTGGTGGACAAGCAGTAATTAAGGGACAAAAGAGTTATGATGAGGCAAATGAATTAGCATCGACTATTCGTATCGGTGCACTTCCTATTGCATTAAAAGAAATCCGTTCACAGGTTGTAGGTGCAAAGCTTGGAGATTCTGCAATTCAGTCTAGTTTACTTGCTGGTGTTATTGGATTGATCATTATTATAGCTTTCATGATTGCTTTTTATCGTATCCCTGGATTGGCAGCAAGTATTGCATTAATTTTCTATGTAGGTGCGATTAGCTTCACGCTAAATTGTTTTAATGTTACATTAACCTTACCTGGTATTGCAGGTATTTTGCTTTCCATCGGTATGGCAGTAGATGCGAATGTTATTATATTTACCCGTATCAAGGAAGAACTTGCAGAAGGTAATAGTTTAGAGACTTCCATGAAAAATGGTTTTGATAAGGCATTATCTGCTATCGTGGATGGTAATATTACAACAATTATTGCTTCTGTTATCTTGTTGTTACTTGGTTCAGGTACAGTGGCAAGTTTTGCGAAAACATTGTTAATTGGTGTTTTATTATCTATGTTTACAGCGTTATTTGTAACAAGATTTGCTTTGAATGCATTAATTTCGTTAGGTGCTACAGATGTTAAGTTCTTTGGAAAAGCAAAAAAGACCAAAAAATTTGCATTTGTTAAGAACTTTCCTAAATTTGCAGCAGTTGCGTTAGTATTTATTGCGATTTGTGCGGGATCTTTGATTTATAATAAAGTAAACACTGGAACAATTTTAAATTACGGATTAGATTTCAAAGGCGGAACATCTACCAGTGTTACATTTAATAAAGATGTTGTAGCTGACAATGTCAAAAATGAAATGGAAAAATTGGTGAAAGATACACTTTCTGTTAATCCTGAAATTTCGGAAGTAAAAGGAAAGAATACATTAACAATTAAGACTACTGTTTTAGATAAAAACCAAAGAGAAAAGCTTTCAAAGGCAATCTCAGAAAAATATAATGTGAAGGAAGATACAATTGAATCAGAAACGATTAGTGCATCGGTAAGTAATGAAATGAAGCGGGATGCAGTAATGGCAATTACGGTTGCTGTAATATTGATGTTGCTTTATATAGCAGTTCGTTTCAAGGATATTACCTTTGGTGCCAGTGCGATTTTAGCATTGATTCATGATGTGCTTATCGTTTTGATGGCATATGGTATTGGTTCTGCATTAGGTATTATTACAGTAGGAAATACATTTATTGCTTGTATGCTTACAATTTTAGGATACTCAATCAACAGTACCATTGTAACATTTGACCGTATCCGAGAGAACAGACAAGCAATGGGTAAAAAAGCAGATTTAGAGGATATTGTAAATACCAGTGTGAGTCAGACAATTACACGTAATATCAATACAACATTAACAACGTTTATTATGATTTTCATGTTATTACTACTTGGAGTTAGCTCACTTAGAGAATTTACAATTCCATTGATCGCTGGTCTGATTGCTGGGGCATTCTCTTCAATTTGTTTGACAAGTGCAATGTGGTATCATGTAAAAAGATTATTTTCTTCAAAGAAGAAATAAGCAACAGTAAAATAAAACGGGTATGTCTGTGATGGACATTATGAGGAAGGAGACACTGTCCTGCGGTTGCAGGGGAGTGTCTTTTTCCTTCCATACAAAGGAGTTAAAAAATGGAAAAATGGATGTTACATACCAAAAAAGGAGACTTTAGAAAAACTGCGGCTGAGTATGGGATCAGCCCTGTGTTAGCCAGAATTATGGTGAATCGAGGTGTAAAAGAGGAAGAACAAATACGAAAATTTTTAAAGGGTACCATGGAAGATTTATATGATCCTATTTTATTGTTGGATATGGAAAAGGCGGTGAATTTGTTACAGAAAGCAATTGATGCAGGAGAAACGATAGCAATAGCCAGTGATTTTGATGTAGATGGTATTTTTTCCAGTATGGTTTTGCATACGGCATTTCAACGAGTGGGAGCAAAATGCTTTGTAGAAACACCGAATCGAGTCACAGAAGGATATGGATTAAATCGTAGAATTGTGGATGATTCTTTGCAGAAGGGAGCAAAATTGTTGATAACCTGTGACAATGGAATTGCAGCGTTGGATGCAGTGCAATATGCAAAAGATAAGGGATTGACAGTGATTGTGACGGATCATCATGAAGTGCCTTTTGAGGAGCAGGAAGATGGAAGCCGTAACTTTGTAAAACCAGTTGCAGATGCTATTGTAAACCCAAAACAAAAAGAATGTCAGTATCCATTTCCAAAGCTTTGTGGAGCAGGGGTTGCATTTAAGTTGGCACAGGTGTTGTATCAACGATATGGAGTAACTGTAGAGGAGCAGAGACAGTTAATTGAGTATACAGCCATTGCTACAGTTGCAGATGTGATGGATTTAGAAGATGAAAATCGTATTATTGTAAAAACTGGGTTAAAACTTTTGGAACACACGAATAATAAAGGATTACAGGCAATTTTAAAAGTGAATCAGTTGGATGGAAAAACGATTTCTGCGTATCATATTGGATTTATCATTGGTCCTTGTTTCAATGCGGCAGGAAGACTGGAAACGGTAAAAATTGCATTGGATTTATTAATGTGTGAGGATGAGAGAGAGGCACTGGTGATCGCAGAACAATTGAAAGCGCTTAATGAAAGTAGAAAAGAAATGACAGTAAAGGGCGTGGAGCAGGCAATTGAAAAAATTGAGCATTCGACCTTAATGCAGGATAAAGTGTTAGTTGTAAAATTGGAAGATTGCCATGAATCCTTGGTTGGAATTATAGCAGGTAGAATTCGAGAACGTTACCATAAGCCAGTGCTTGTATTTACCGATGTGGAAGACGGAATTAAGGGGTCTGGCCGTTCCATTGAGGCTTACAATATGTTTGAGGAACTGAATAAATGTAAGAAGCTGCTGACTAGATTTGGAGGACATCCGATGGCAGCAGGAGTGTCTATGAAAACAGAAAAATTAGAGGAGCTTAGAAGGTGCTTGAATGAAAATACAGTGCTTACAGAGGAAGATTTATGCCCGGTAGTATGGATAGATGTAGCTATGCCAATTGGTTATATTTCAGAAGAATTTGTAGAGCAGTTGGAATTATTAGAACCCTTTGGAAAAGGAAACACAAAGCCTATTTTTGCTGAGCAGCATTTTCGCTTTTTGAGTGGGGCGGTGATTGGAAAAAACAAGAATGTATTCAAGTGCAAATTGATAAATGATGCGGGAGATCGAATAGAAGGCATTTACTTTGGAGATGTAGAAACTTTTCGAATGTATATCATTGCACATTTTGGGGAGACAGAATACAATAAAATGCTTGATGGAGAAAAAAATGCGATTGATTTGGGACTAACCTATTATCCGACGGTGAATGAGTTTCGTGACCAGAAAACATTGCAGATTGTGATACAGAATTATTGTGCGATTGCTAGAAAAAAAGTCGATAAATAGGTTTTTACCACAAGAAGGTTTCGTAGGAAGGCGAGAGAATATAGTGGGGAATATTACTAAACATAGAATCCCATGGCGTCAGCATTGCTATTTGTGGAATTCAATGGTATAATATGCTATTATAATAGAAAAAAATGGGCAAAATTTTCAATGGCTAAAAGGGGATATCAGGTTATATATGCCGATATTTTGGGAATACCTAGGATTGGAGGAATATGATGAACAAAAAATTAGAAGATTATGTACGTAGTATACCGGATTTTCCGGAGAAAGGAATTATCTTTCGAGATATTACTACTGTGTTGCAGGATAAAGATGGGTTCCAGCTTGCAATCAATAAAATGCAGCAGGAGTTAGAAGGCGTTGCATTTGATACAATATTGGGTGCAGAATCAAGAGGGTTTATTTTTGGAGCACCATTGGCATACAATTTAAAGAAAGCATTTGTTCCAGTCCGAAAAAAAGGTAAACTTCCTTGCGAGACAGTGTCTATGGAATACGAATTGGAATATGGTAAGGCAACTTTAGAACTGCACAAGGATGCGATTAAGCCAGGAGATAAGGTAGTAATCGTAGATGACTTGATTGCAACAGGAGGAACCATTGAGGCTATAACAAAATTAGTTGAGATGCTTGGTGGAGAGGTCGTAAAGATTGTATTTTTATTAGAACTGGAAGGGTTAAAGGGCAGAGAGAAACTTCAAGATTATGAAGTGGCATCTGTGATAAAATATGCAGGAAAATAAGTATCAGATAGGGTGTTAAAAAATTCATCAGATTAGTAACATATGTGAAAGAGCGTGCAGAGTGTTACTAAAATGGTATCATACAGGTGGTGTTCAGATGAAAAAAACAGGAATTGAAGATATTAGAGAAAACGAAGTGGGACATGCTTCTAACGATATATCCGCACCGGCACATTTTACGGATCCGGACATATTATATAAACAGTTGATGGACACTGTGAAAAACTACCATCCATCCAGTAATCTGTCAGAGATTGAACGTGCATATCAAGTGGCATATGAAGCACATAAAAATCAAAAGAGAAAATCAGGGGAGCCATATATTATTCATCCTATTTGCGTGGGAATTATTTTGGCTGAGTTAGAGTTGGATAAAGAGACAATTATTGCTGGACTGCTTCATGATGTAGTAGAGGATACAGAGGTAACTTCACAGGAAATTTCAGATATGTTTAGTCCAGAAGTTGCGTTGTTGGTAGATGGTGTTACAAAACTTACACAGTTAAACTATTCAGGGGATAAGATTGAATTGCAGGCAGAGAATCTTCGAAAGATGTTTCTTGCCATGGCGAAAGATATTCGTGTTATTCTTATAAAACTTGCAGACCGTTTGCATAATATGCGTACATTGGAATATATGAAGCCAGAGAAACAGAAGATTAAAGCGAGAGAGACGATGGATATTTACTCGCCTATCGCACAAAGGCTTGGTATTTCTAAAATAAAAATTGAATTAGATGATTTATCTTTGCGGTATTTGGAGCCAGAAGCATACAAAGATTTGACAGTAAAGATCAATGCGAAAAAGCAGGATAGAGATGCGTTTATTAAGGATATTATTTCCAGAGTTTCCAAGCAGATTCGAGATGCAGGAATTGATGCAAAGATAGATGGGCGTGTAAAACATTTCTTTAGTATCTATCGAAAAATGAAGACACAGAATAAGACCTTAGATCAGATTTATGATTTATTTGCTGTCAGAATTATTGTAGATAGTGTCAAAGACTGCTATGCTGCATTGGGTGTAATTCATGAAATGTATACTCCGATACCTGGACGTTTCAAGGATTATATCGCTATGCCAAAACCAAATATGTATCAGTCTCTTCACACTACTTTGATTGGACCAACAGGAACACCGTTTGAGATTCAGATACGAACAGTAGAGATGCATCGTACCGCAGAATATGGTATCGCTGCGCATTGGAAATATAAAGAAGGTATTGACGGAAGTACGGAAAAAGTCAGCGAGGAAGAAAAACTTTCCTGGTTACGACAGATTTTGGAATGGCAGAGAGATATGTCGGATAACCATGAGTTTTTGAGTTTACTAAAAAGTGACTTGAATCTATTTTCTGATAATGTGTACTGCTTTACTCCATCTGGAGATGTAAAGAATTTACCAGCAGGTTCTACGCCAATCGATTTTGCCTATTCCATTCATAGTGCGGTAGGAAATAAAATGGTAGGAGCCAGAGTCAATGGAAAACTGGTAACGATTGATTATCAGATAAAAAATGGAGATCGAATCGAAATTATTACTTCCCAGAACTCCAAAGGACCAAGTAGAGATTGGTTAAAACTGGCAAAGAGTACACAGGCAAAGAATAAAATCAATCAATGGTTTAAGACGGAATTTAAAGAAGAAAACATTACCAAAGGAAAAGACTTGCTTGCTTCTTATTGTAAAGCACATGGCATTGTACAGAGTGACTTGATGAAACAAGAATATGTAGAAGCGGCTGTCAGAAGATTTGGTTTTAAAGACTGGGATTCGGTATGTGCTGCCATTGGACATGGTGGATTAAAAGAAGGGCAGGTTGTTTCAAGATTACAGGAAGAGGAAAGAAAGAAACAAAAAGCTCTTATCACAGACGAACTTGTAAAAGAACAGGTTACCGCAGAAAAAGTGGATCGCAATTCGGCAGTTTTAAAATCAAAAAGTGGAATTATTGTGCAGGGCTTAAGTGACGTGGCGGTACGTTTTTCTAAATGTTGTAGTCCAGTTCCAGGGGATGAAATCGTAGGATTTGTTACGAGAGGTAGAGGTGTGTCTATCCACCGAACAGACTGTGTCAATGTAATGAATCTGCCGGAAGAAGATCGTGCCAGAATGATTCGGGCAGAATGGAACGGAATGACACCAAAGGATGAATTATACAGCACAGAAATTGTTGTGTATGCCAATAATCGTACTGGAGTTCTGACGGATATTTCCCGTATTTTTACGGAAAACAAAATTGATATAAAATCTATGAATGTAAGAACGAGTAAGAAGGATACAGCAACAATTTCAATCGGGTTTGAAACGCATGGTATAGAACAATTGGATTTGCTCGTTAAGAAACTTCGTATGGTAGAGAGTGTACTTGACATTACAAGAACATCAAATTAAAAAGATAGGTGGCAGAATATGAGAATGTGCAGATTAGCGGTAGGACCGCTGTCTACGAATTGTTACATTATAATTGAAGAAAATAAGAAAAAAGCGTTGATTGTAGATCCTGGTGGAAATGCAGAACAGATTATGGCAAAAATAGAGGAATTACAAGTATCTATAGAGGCAATTTTGCTTACACATGGACATTTTGACCATATGATGGCAGTGGATGAACTCCGCCAAAAATATCAGGTGAAAGTATACTTGGGAAAAGATGACAGCGAACTGATTAAAAATCCAATGGAAAATGTTTCTGGTATGTTTGGAAAGCCTATGTCTACGCAGGCGGACGAGTTGGTACAGGATGGACAGATCTTGTCTTTGGCTGGATTTGAAATAAAAGTATTAGCAACGCCTGGACATACAAAGGGTGGTGTTTGCTATTACTTTGAAAAAGAAGGTGCAGCCTTTAGTGGAGATACGATTTTTCAGACATCGGTAGGAAGGACAGATTTTCCAACAGGAAGTGGGGCAGCACTGGCAAACTCCATTCGTGAAAAGATTTTTACCTTACCGGACGATACGCAACTTTTCCCAGGACATGGAGACAGCACAGTTGTTTCATATGAAAAAAAGTACAATATGTTTGTATAGAGAGGAACGGAAACTAACTATGATAAGCATTCAGTTATCCAAAGAGGATTTCGTTTATGATATACAAGGTTTGTGCAAGTCCTTTTATCCAGCAGAACAAATTTTAATTGGAACAGAAAAAGAGACTTCGAAAGAAGCCGAATGTTTGTTTCGAATTGAAATAGTGATGGAAGACAGATTGGTTACGCTACATTTTCATGACAAAGAAAAAAGCAAACAATATCAGGGCATTGTAAAAGATGGAGAACGACGTACCTATAAAAATGTATTGAAAAAGTTATTGTATCAGCTTTTAACAGAACAAACAGGAAAGAGACTTCCTTGGGGAACATTGACAGGTGTTCGACCAACAAAGCTTGCTATGGAGCGATTGGAGTTGGGAGAGAATAAAGAACAGGTTACGGCATTTATGAAAGAGCATTATTTCTGTTCGGAAGAAAAAATTGCACTTGCCTATGAGATTTCAAGGAAAGAGCTGGATATTCTGGAAGCGATTGATTATAAGAATGGTTATAGTTTGTATGTGGGAATTCCATTTTGCCCTACCAGATGTTCCTATTGCTCATTTCCTTCTTATCCGATAGAGCAGTTTGGAAATTTGATGGAGCAGTATTTACAGGCACTTTATAAGGAATTGACTTATGTAGCGACTAAAGTCTGGAACAAACGATTATCGACCATCTATATAGGGGGCGGAACGCCTACTACTTTATCAGCAGAGCAGTTACGCCAACTCATACAAAAGATAAAATCAGTATTTCCTGTAGAGGAAGTAGCAGAATTTACAGTAGAAGCTGGACGACCAGACAGCATTACGGAAGAAAAACTTAAAGTGTTAAAAGAAGAAGGCATTACCAGAATATCCATTAATCCACAGACAATGAATCAGAAAACATTGGAACGGATAGGGCGGGAACATACTGTAGAGCAGGTAGAGCGTATGTTCCATCTGGCAAGGAAAATAGGGCATGATAATATAAATATGGATTTGATTATTGGATTGCCCGAAGAGAGTCCAGAAGATGTGAAACGGACGTTAGAGCGAATTGCTCCTTTAAATCCAGAGAATTTGACGGTACATTCTCTTGTGTTAAAACGTGCTGCCAGATTAAATACACAGTATCAGGAAGAAACAAATGGAGAGGAAGACTATGCTCTTGAAGGGCAGTCGGGTGCTATGGCAAAAGAGACAACAGAGTTTGCCAAGCGTCATGGCTATGAGCCATATTATATGTACCGACAAAAAAATGCAACAGGAGCAGATAGTGACAGCAGAGAAAATATCGGTTATGCAAAACCGGGAAAAGAATGTATTTACAATATATTAATTATGGAAGAAAAACAGTCGATTCTTGCAGTTGGTGCAGGGGCTTCTTCTAAGTTTTTACTTCCACAGGAAAAGAAAAAAATTCAACGGGTAGAAAATGTAAAAAGTATAACAGATTATATTGAAAGAATAGATGAAATGATAGAGAGAAAAGAATGTTTTTGGCAAAAACATAAAAACGCCTTTTCCAGTCATGAACCAGAGATAAGATAAATGCTGTTCTTTAGCAGGAAGTGTCTGCAAGACATAGCATGAATTTCGCAGTCTTTGGAAGAAAGGATGAGAGAAATGGTAGATTTTGATTTTCAGGAATACAGCAAACTGGAGACATTAGAAGATTCTATTAAGTCAGAACTTGTGGATGTAATCTGCCATGGCATTGTGGTTAGTAATCTTGCAGTTTTGCTGTCAAGACAACTTGGTGAAAACGATGATTTTTGCAATGAAATAGCAATTGCGGGATTGTTGCATGACATCGGAAAGATTAAAATGAATCGTTATTTGTATGGAAAAGATGCTCTTGCAGTAGAAGAAATGAAGTATTTCCGAATGCATTCGGTGTACAGTTATGATGTGTTACATAAGTTAAACTATTCAAGATTTATCCAGGAGGCTGTGTATCATCATCATGAAAATTATGATGGAAGTGGTTATCCGGATAATTTAACAGGAAAAGATATACCTTATGGAGCACGTATTTTACATGTGTGTGATGTGTTTGCGGCACTAACTTCAGACCGAAGTTATCGAGCTGCGTTTGACCAGGAAGGTGCAGTAGAGGTTATGTTAGAAGAAACTAAAAATTTTGATATAGAAATTTTAGTTGCATTTCAAAGAGTGTTACATTCGGATGAGTTTCAGGCTGTTTTTGATTTGGAAGAGATAGAGAAGATGTCAGAAAAATTTATGGAGTATATGTGTCAATCCGATTTATTAGAAGAGACATTACAAAATTAAAATAAAAAGACAGTTGCTTATCTGCGTAGAAACAGGTAAGTTAGAATAGAGTGAATCAGCAAAAGGAGGAAAATACATTGATTACACAAAGACCAAAAGGAACACAGGATTGGTATGGAGAAAGTATGCAGAAACGAACTGTACTGGAGAAAATGGCGCGAGATTTATGTAAGGTATATAACATAAAAGAAGTGATTACACCAGTATTTGAGCATACAGAATTATTTCAACGTGGTGTTGGAGAGACTACAGACGTAGTACAAAAAGAAATGTATACTTTTACGGACAAGGGAGATAGAAGTATTTCCTTGAAACCAGAAGGTACGGCGGGTGCTATTCGTGCTTATTTGGAAAACAGTATGTATGCAGAAAGCCAGCCAACAAAATTGTTTTATGTTACACCAGCATTTCGTTATGAAAAACCACAGAGTGGGCGTATGAGACAGCATCATCAGTTTGGTGTAGAGTTTATTGGTTCCAAGAGTCCTTTAGCTGAAGTAGAATTGATTACGTTGGTTACCACCTTTATCCGCAAGTTAGGATTAAAGGATGCAAAGCTTCATATTAACAGCATTGGTTGTGCAAATTGTAGAAAAAAATATAATGATGCCTTATTGGCATATCTGCATAAACATGAAGAAAAGCTTTGCCCAACTTGTAAAGAGAGAATGCAGAAAAACCCTCTTCGTGTCATTGACTGTAAAGTGCCAGAGTGCAAAGAGATTGTTGCGGATGCACCTCGAACAATTGACTATTTAGATGAGGAATGTAAGGAGCATTTTGAAGAATTACAGGCTCTTTTGACAGAGTTGAATATTCCATTTGAGATTGACACAGGAATTGTACGTGGATTGGATTATTACACAAAGACAGTTTTTGAATTTGTCAATGAAGATGGCTTTACACTTTGCGGTGGTGGACGATATGACAATCTGATACATGAGATTGACGGAAAGCAGGATATTCCATCTGTAGGTTTTGGAATGGGGATTGAACGTATCCTTTATTTCTTGGAAAAAGAGGGAGTAGAATTGGAAAAGGCACCTACACCTGAATTATATGTAGGTATTCTTGGAAAAGAAGCCAGAGCAAAAGCATACCAGCTTGTAAATGAGCTTCGTTTGGCAGGTGTTGTGGTCGAGACAGATTATATGGACAGAAGTGTAAAAGCCCAGATGAAATATGCCAATAAAATTGGAGCAAAAAATACAGTAGTATTGGGAAGTGATGAACTAGAAAAGAGAGTTGCTGTAGTGAAAAATATGGATACCCATGAGCAAACAGAAGTTGCGTTGGATGAAATAGCAGGATTATTTAAGTAAGAAACTGGAGGAGTAAATAAAAATGGCAGAATCAATGAGTGGATTGCACAGAAGTTGTCGCTGTGCAGAATTATCAAAAACAGATGTAGGCAAAGAAGTTACTGTTATGGGATGGGTGCAAAAACAGAGAAACAAAGGTGGAATTATTTTTGTTGATTTGCGTGACCGTTCTGGATTATTACAGATTATCTTCGAAGAAAGTGAATGTGGAGCAGAAAGCTTTGCAAAGGCAGAAAAACTTAGAAGTGAATTTGTAATTGCGGTAACAGGTAAAGTGTGTGAACGTGAGGGTGGAATCAATAAAAATCTTGCCACAGGAGAAATTGAAGTAAGGGCATTGCGTGTTCGTATTTTATCAGAATCAGAGACACCTCCATTCCCAATTGAGGAAGATAGCAAGACAAAAGAAGAACTTCGTTTAAAATACAGATATTTAGACCTTAGAAGACCAGATTTACAAAGAAATTTGATTCTTCGCAGTAAAGTGTCTACTCTTACTCGTCAATTTTTAGCTGAGGAAGGATTTTTAGAGATTGAAACTCCAATCCTTAATAAGAGTACACCAGAAGGAGCAAGAGATTATTTAGTTCCTAGTCGTGTGCATCCGGGAAACTTTTATGCACTTCCACAGTCTCCACAGATTTTCAAGCAGTTATTGATGTGTTCTGGTTATGATCGTTATTTCCAGATCGCAAGATGTTTCCGTGATGAAGATTTACGAGCAGACAGACAGCCGGAATTTACACAGATGGATATGGAATTGTCATTTGTAGATGTGGATGACGTAATTGACGTAAATGAAAGATTGTTACAAAAATTATTTAAAGAAACAATCGGTGTGGATGTTCCACTTCCAATCCAGCGAATGACTTGGCAGGAAGCAATGGATCGTTTTGGTTCTGATAAGCCGGATATTCGTTTTGGTATGGAACTTACTAATGTGACAGAAGTTGTAAAAGATTGTGAATTTGGAGTATTCAAAGGGGCAATCGAAAATGGCGGAACGGTTCGTGGTATCAATGCCAAAGGACGGGGAAATATGCCAAGAAAGAAAATTGATGCTTTAGTTGATTTTGCAAAAGGATATGGTGCAAAGGGACTTGCCTATATTGCAATTCATGAAGATGGTACAATCAAATCTTCTTTTGCTAAATTTATGAAAGAAGAGGAAATAAAAGCGTTGATTCAGGCAATGGATGGAGAAAATGGTGATTTACTTCTATTTGCAGCAGATAAAAATAAAGTAGTCTGGGATGTACTGGGAGCACTTCGTTTAGAGCTTGCAAATCAGATGGGATTGTTGCATAAGGATGAATACAAATTCTTATGGGTTACAGAATTCCCACTTCTTGAGTGGTCTGAAGAAGAAAATCGTTACACAGCAATGCATCATCCATTTACTATGCCAATGGAAGAAGACTTACAGTATTTGGAAACAGAACCTGGAAGAGTTCGTGCAAAGGCATATGATATTGTATTAAACGGTACAGAAATTGGTGGTGGTTCTGTGCGTATTCACCAAAATGATATACAGGAGCGTATGTTTGAAGCACTTGGATTTACAAAAGAACAGGCATACAGCCAATTTGGTTTCTTATTAAATGCATTTAAGTATGGAGTACCACCACATGCAGGTTTGGCATATGGATTAGATCGTCTGGTTATGCTTATGGCACAGATGGATAGTATTCGTGACGTAATTGCATTCCCTAAGGTAAAAGATGCTTCTTGTATTATGTCAGAAGCACCAAATATTGTAGATGAAAAGCAGTTAGAAGAGTTAGGTATTGCCGTAATCGCATCTCCAGAAAACAAAGAGGATGAGGAATAGAATAAAATGGATATTCAATGGAAAATTTTAATTGTATATCTAATTCTGGTAAACATTGCAGGTTTTTTATCTATGGGAATCGATAAACATAAAGCCAAAAAAGGACAGTGGAGAATACCGGAAAAAACATTATTTCTTATAGCTGCCATAGGTGGCAGCATAGGTTCGATGTATGGGATGCATTTATTTCGACATAAGACAAAGCATAAGAGTTTTGTATATGGAATGCCAGCAATTATAATTGTGCAGTTATTACTTGTGATGGTTGTACTGTTAAAAAAATGGGGTATTGTTTAAAGAGGGAAAAGGTTTTAGCATTTAGGCTAAAACCTTTTCTTTTTGTCAGGGTGTTGCAGTGTGTATTTCTCATAGTTAGTTTGATTGAAAAAATATATTTTGTACAAAAAAAAGGACGCAAAATATTAGAAGAATAGTTAATTAAAAGTAAGAGTATGTCGATATAAAGGATAAAATTATATCAAGTTATGCTATTAAAAACAGGGGGTAGAAGATATGGCTAAGAAGAAAGTTATGCGGGCATTTGCCTTTGGTGTTGCGGCAGCAGTGGGAATTACCAGCATAGTGGGATACCACGGACTGAAGCTGAACAATCAGGCAAAAGCGGAACAAAAGACAAAAGGTGAAAAGGTGGTTTTTGCACAAGGACAGGGAATGAGAACAGATTTTTCAAAAGATTCTTGGAATTTTTCTGGTCAGGGACGTGATACAAACAATAAGGCTTATTCACTTAGCACAACAAATTATGCACCAACCATTGTGAATGATTCACAGGAAGGACAGTAT
>PPYF01188311.1_pt1 | contig 19697 bp, 19 predicted proteins | sample 1559871 | NCBI WGS metagenome assembly PPYF01 (sample SAMN08240021, study PRJNA423297) | Human gut metagenome, whole genome shotgun sequencing project. | reverse complement strand
GAAAGGGAAAAATTAGCGCACAACAGCTGACCACCAAACCCACACACCGCGCATAATCACAATAACGCCCCTGTCAGCTTCGCGCGCCTAGGGGCAAACCCGCCGCATAAGCACACCTAAGCGTGCCTGACAAAAGAGATCACTCGACCCGTACCGCCGTTCCCGTAACACTGACCATCAACATCCCACCATCTTTACCGACGGTTTCATAATCCACATCGATGCCCACCACCGCATTGGCGCCTAACTCTGCCGCCTGCGCATTCATATCGGCGAACGCCATTTCGCGCGCTTTACGCAGTTCATCTTCATACGCACCAGAACGGCCACCGACAATGTCACGGATCCCTGCTAAAAAATCCTTGAAGAAATTGGCCCCAAAAATCGCCTCTCCGGTGACAACGCCGTGATAAGAGCGAATAGTGCGCCCTTCCAATGAAGGGGTGGTCGAATTAATCATCTGCATACTCCTAAAATACCCTCTTGCGGCATTTATCATGCGCCATAATTTGGCATTACACCACTGCGGTTAAAACACCTTGGCTTATTCCATTGTAAAGCCCGTTTTATAAACAACATACCGCATTATTCTTATGCTAGTTTAACTATGGTTAATAGTTATTAGCAGATACTGGTTAATTTCTAACGCTGCGCATTATAAAAACACTATGTTGCATAATTATATAAATAAACGCTGATCTCAGCGGTATATCAGAGAGGTTACCGTGAAAAGAAAAAAGAGATCATTTCTTCTCAGCGCATTCGCCATCGTGTTGTTGGCCAATACGATTTATTTTCTTATTGGCCACACCCTGCTCAATGATAACGACAGCCTAAAAATTAAAATTGACTCTCTGTTGCAAAAAACCATCCCGGCCTTAAATTTATCCGGCTCGTTAATGATGTCGACCGACGAATTACGCTACGCCTTGTTAGATCTTCGTCTGCAAGGAAAACCGTCTGCCCAGATCCGCAACAGCAAAGAGCAACAAGCCGTCAGCACCGCCATTACTGACTACTATCCGCTGATTGAATCCACCGAAGAGCACCAGATTTATCGCCGCCTGCAAGATAACTGGCTCCTGTATCTCGATGGCCTGAACGAGCAGGTGCAAAGCGAAACCGACTTTCTCCGCAGTATCGATTACCTGCGCAAAATCGATAATCTCAGTTACGCCCTAGTGCAAAAAAATAATGACTATATTGGCGAGATCCGCTCCCACGAAAACCAATCGCATTTAAAAGCCGCACAACTGTTTGGCTATGGATTTATTTTTAATCTCATCTTCCAAGCGATTGCCGTCGCCCTGCTGTATCGGCTGTATATCAGTAAAAATGACGCCATCTTATCCGCTGAAGTTGACCCACTAACCGGTTTGTATAACCGCCGAAAAATTGCGCGTACCTGGGATAAAATCAACATCCACAACAGCGCCATTGTAGTACTGACCGATATCGATTTTTTCAAAAAGATCAATGACACCTATGGCCATGATGGAGGAGACTTTATTTTGCGTGAGGTTGCCTTGCTATTTCAGCAAATTATTGGCGAGCAAGGCGTGATAGCCCGCGTCGGTGGAGAAGAGTTTGCTTTTTTATTCAAAAAACATACTGTCGATCAAGCCTTTGCATTAGCCGAACAGATTCGTGAGAGCGCCGAACAGCGCCAATTTGACTATAACGGCACCCCAATTCAGCTAACGTTATCCTTTGGGATTGCCCGCGCCACCAGCAAACATGATAGCTTTGAAAAAGTGTACTCCGCAGCGGACCGTCTGCTGTATCAGGCTAAACACAGCGGCAGAAATCGCGTCTGCCGCTAATAACGCCATGAGGCAGCGCTGCAAAGGCCGAATCAATACGGATCCGCCCGAGTCCCTTACGAAGCTTTGGCTTCAAAGCGTAGCAAATATTGCTGCGTCAGACGGCGCGCATCCACCAACTGGCTTGGCGTCATCTCTAACTCCACATCTTCACGAGTCGCCAGCGCCCCTTGCAAACCGTTAGCACCCGCCACCGATAACCACGCATACGCCTGCACAAAATCGGTCGATGTGCCTTCACCGTTGGCATACATCAACGCCAAACTATACTGTGCATCGGCATCATTTTGCAGTGCCGCTTGCTGATACCAGTACACAGCTTGCGCATTATCCTGCGCAACGCCCTGACCGGCGGCATACCACAGCGCCACGTTGTATTGCGCCTGCACATCGCCTTGCTCAGCCGCTTGGCGATACCAATCAAATGCCTTTTTATCGTCGCGCCGGATCCCTTGCCCATTGGCATACATCGCGCCCGCATTACATTGCGCCACCACATCACCCTGCTGCGCCGCTTTCTCATACCAATACAGGGCTTTTTTGGCATTCACCGGCACCCCGCGCCCCTGTTGGAATAGGCGCGCTAAATTATTCTGAGCCTTCGCGTTGCCTTGCTCGGCGGCTTTTTGGTACCAATTGCGCGCTAGGTCATCATCTTGCGCTACGCCCAAACCGTTTTCGTAGGCACTGCCCAGATTGTACTGTGCCAGCGCAAAATTCTGCTGCGCCGCCTTCTGATACCACAATACAGCTTGCGCCGGATCTTGCGCCACCGCGCGCCCCACACTGTAGAAAATCCCCACATTGTACTGCGCTACCGGCTCGCCTTGGTTCGCCGCTTGCTGATACCAGTACAACGCCTGCGTATCATCTTGCTCCACGCCGACACCATCGTCATAACGCACAGCTATCGCAAACTGCGCTTCCACATTCCCTTGCTTAGCCGCCGCCAGCGCCACCGCAACGGGCTTTGGCCACCACGGGTTAATCTGCGCCTCTTGTTCGGCATGCGCCACATTAGCCTGCCCCAGAGTTAGCGCACTGAGTAACACCGAAAGCACTCGTTTTTTCATGAGATCCCACTGCTTTTATTTTTTTGTCAGACAATATTTTATCGCGGTAAATGCCTGATTGCTGATGCTTTTCCGTGGCAAACGCCGTTATCTGCCGGTTAAAACGGCAAAACGTTAGCCAGATCACAGCTAAAGACAGAAGACAGAAGACAGAAGACAGAAGACAGAAGACAGAATTATCAGAGGGATATGTCAGAGATAGAAAAACAACGTGAAGAAACACAAGGAATCGTAAATATATAGAGGGAAAAACAAAGAAGAGATTCGCAAGTAAGCGAGAAGAATGGGGTGGCTGATGGGGCTCGAACCCACGACAACTGGAATCACAATCCAGGACTCTACCAACTGAGCTACAGCCACCACTGAAGGTGTTTTTTGGTACTACCTTTACCACTGGCGCGGTAAAATGGCGCACCCTACAGGATTCGAACCTGTGACCCACGGCTTAGAAGGCCGTTGCTCTATCCAACTGAGCTAAGGGTGCACTCACTATTGAATAGTGGTCGGTGAGAGAGGATTCGAACCTCCGACCCACTGGTCCCAAACCAGTTGCGCTACCGGACTGCGCTACTCACCGACTCTCGCCACGCATCAATAATCGAATACCTGACTTGATAGGGACGGGATTATACTGAGATGCGGTGGCGAGTCAAAATGTTTTCGCCCCGAAAGCGACTAAATGCTTAAAACTCCAGCAAGAATATGATTTTTTGTGCAGTCTGGTTTTAAACTATGAAGTCTGCTGACTCTTTTGCCTGTTTCTGACACAATACGGCTTCCTTAAATGTGTGGGAGATCGCAGGTCTGATGGCTGGTATGATTATTGATGGGAAAACGATTGCGCAACAAGTCAGAGCGACAGTTGCCCAACAAGTACAACAGCGGATTGCACAAGGTAAACGTGCCCCCGGATTGGCAGTAGTTCTGGTCGGTCAGGACCCCGCCTCCCAAATCTACGTCGGCTCTAAACGCAAGGCCTGCGAAGAAGTCGGTTTTGTGTCCCGCTCCTACGATTTACCGGCTGACACCACCGAAAGCCAACTGCTGACCTTGATTGACGAGCTGAACGCCGCACCTGATATCGACGGCATCTTAGTGCAGCTGCCCCTGCCTGAAAGCATCGATACCACCAAAGTCATCGAGCGTATCCATCCCAACAAAGATGTGGACGGCTTCCACCCGTACACCATCGGCCGTCTGTGCCAGCGCATTCCGACGCTGCGCCCTTGCACCCCTGGCGGCATCATGACCTTGATTGAAAAAACCGGTATCGACACCTACGGCATGGAAGCAGTGGTCGTTGGTGCATCGAATATTGTCGGTCGTCCAATGTCACTGGAGCTGCTGCTGGCCGGTTGCACCGTCACCACCACCCACCGCTTTACCCGCGATCTGGAAAGCCACGTGCGTCGTGCCGACCTGTTAGTCGTGGCGGTAGGTAAACCACACTTTATTCCGGGTGATTGGATCAAGCCAGGCGCAGTCGTGATTGATGTAGGCATCAACCGCCAACCAGATGGCAAAGTAGTGGGAGATATCGATTTTGCCACGGCCAAAGAGCGCGCCGCATGGATCACTCCTGTACCGGGTGGTGTCGGCCCAATGACGGTGGCGACGTTGATGCAAAATACCCTGCTGGCCTGCGAGAAATACCACGACCAGTAACAGCATTACACTGACACGCAAAAAAATCGGTCATAATTAACATTTCGTGCGGGTTAATTTGCATTAACCCGCACTTTGCGGCATCAAGAAGCCCTTGCAACCGCTGACGGATGTTTTATGTCTGAACCACGTAAATTTCGCCACCGCCTGTACCGCTTTTTATTCGATGCTTCGCGCCCTTCTGGCCGCGCCATTGAAATACTGTTGTTCTTTGCTGTGCTATTCAGTGTCGCCGTACTGATTATCGGCTCTACACTGGAGGTCGGCTCGCCGTGGTACCGCCCTTTTATCTTTTGTGAGATTGTCTTCAGTATCCTGTTTAGTCTGGAGTATTTACTGCGTCTGTACTGCTCGCCTAAGCCGCTGCGCTATGCCAAAAGCTTTTACGGGCTGGTCGATCTCATCTCCATCCTACCGGTCTATCTGTCGCTATTCTTACCAGGCGCACAGTACACCCTGATGCTGCGGGTGCTGCGTATTTTCCGCTTGTTCCGCATTCTCAAACTGGTGCGCTACATGTCGGAGGCCAATCTGCTGTGGCGCTGCTTGATCCAAACGCACCGTAAAGTGATGGTGTTCTTTGGTGCGGTCGGCCTGATGGTGTGCCTGTTCGGCAGCTTGATGTTTGTGGTCGAAGGGCCGACTAACGGCTTTACCAGTATTCCAATGGGGATTTACTGGGCTATCGTGACACTGACTACCGTGGGTTATGGCGATCTGGTGCCCCACACCCCCGCGGGGCGAGTGATAGCCTCACTGGTTATCTTAATTGGTTACTCGATCATTGCGGTTCCTACCGGCATCTTGACCGCCCAGCTGACCGAAGAGCTGCAAAAGAACAAAGACCGGATCCGCTGTAACAGCTGTCATCGCACCGGCCATGATGCCGACGCACTGCACTGTAAATTCTGTGGCGACAAACTGCCGCACGGCCATCATCATTTAGCGCCTGAGGCCGCGGAAACCGAACTCGCCGCACAGAACACGCCGCGCTCGGTATAAATGCCGTTATCCCGTTGTGTTTTACGCGCATAAAAAAACCGCCTTACGGCGGTTTTTTTATTTTCTCATGCAGATAACGCATCAGCTGTACTTAAGCGCGACGCCATGTTGTTCCTTGCGGACCATCTTCCAGCACAATGCCCATCTCGGTCAGACGGTTACGTGCCGCATCTGCCGCCGGCCAATCTTTCGCCGCACGCGCATCGTTACGGGCTTTGATCAGCGCTTCGATTTCTGCCGTTTCACTATCATCGGCGCTAGCGCCGCCTTGCAAGAACACTTCTGGATCTTGTTGCAGCAGACCCAATACCCCCGCTAACTGACGCAGTGCCGCACCCAGAGCGTTAGCCGCCGCCAGATCATCGGCTTTCAGGCGGTTCACTTCACGCGCCATATCAAACAGCACGGAATAAGCTTCTGGCGTGTTGAAATCGTCATCCATCGCGGTACGGAAACGCTCTTCAAACGCTTCACCACCAGCTGGCGCCGCACTCAGATCCAGACCACGCAGTGCAGTGTACAGACGCTCCAGCGCAGTGCGCGCTTGCTTCAAGTTCTCTTCGCTGTAGTTCAGTTGGCTACGATAGTGACCAGACATCAGGAAATAACGCACGGTTTCCGCATCGTAGTGGCTCAGCACATCACGGATGGTGAAGAAGTTACCCAGCGATTTGGACATCTTCTCGCGATCTACCATCACCATGCCCGAGTGCATCCAGTAGTTCACATACGGCGTGTCATGGGCACAGCAAGATTGTGCGATTTCGTTTTCATGGTGCGGGAACATCAGATCGGAGCCACCGCCGTGAATGTCGAAGTGCTCGCCCAGCTGCTTGCTGTTCATCGCCGAACACTCAATGTGCCAGCCCGGACGACCCGCGCCCCACGGCGAAGTCCAGCTCGGCTCACCCGGCTTAGACATCTTCCACAGCACGAAATCCACTGGATTACGTTTGGCTTCATCTACATCAACGCGCGCACCGGCTTGCAACTGCTCCAGATCTTGGCGTGATAACTTGCCGTAATCTTTAAAGGTATCAACCGAGAACATCACATCGCCGTTGCTGGCCACGTAGGCATGACCGCGATCCAGCAGACGCTGTACCATCTCGATGATTTCGGCAATATGCTTGGTCGCACGCGGCTCGATATCCGGACGCTGCATGTTCAGCGCATCAAAATCGGCATGCATATCGGCAATCAGACGCTCGGTCAGCTGATCACAAGTTTCACCGTTTTCTGCCGCTCGTTTGATGATCTTGTCGTCCACATCCGTGATGTTACGCACGAAGGTCAGGTCGTAACCCAGATAGCGCAAGTAACGCGCCACCACATCGAACGCCACAAAGGTGCGGCCATGGCCGATATGACAGAGATCATAAATGGTCACCCCACACACATACATGCCAACCTTTCCTGCATGGATCGGCTTAAATTCTTCTTTTTGTCGTGTCAGCGTGTTGTAAATTTTCAGCATCGTATAAATACCCGTTTGCTTGTGGGATGATGAGCATAATCAGGGTATTGAACCCAGAAAACAGCCCCAATGCAAGCTGACTTATACTGGAAAGTGGGATCGGTCCGTTTCGCTGCTGTCATTTAGAGCGTACAGCCGGTATGCCGGTTTCCCCGGCCGCGCCATTTGGGTACAATCCCGAGCCTGATCGGGCCATTTACGGCCCGTAACCGGACTAGGCCGGTGTGTCATCCAGATATATCGTCTGTTCAGCACGCCAGCTACAGCCAAACTGATAACTCCAAAGGACAGCATCAGATGATCACTTTGCACACCAACCACGGCGACATCGTTCTGCAACTGAACCACGAAAAGGCACCGATCACTGCCAAGAACTTTGAAGACTACTGCCGTGAAGGTTTCTACAACAACACCATTTTCCACCGCGTGATCGACGGTTTCATGATCCAAGGCGGCGGCATGGAGCCTGGCATGGTTGAGAAAGAGACCAAAGCCAGCATCAAAAACGAAGCCAACAACGGCCTGAAGAACAAGCGTGGCACCATCGCCATGGCTCGTACTATGGATCCGCACTCAGCCTCTTCCCAGTTCTTCATCAACGTTGCGGACAACGATTTCCTGAACTTCCGCGCGGAAAACCGTGACGGTTGGGGTTACTGCGTGTTCGGTGAAGTGGTTGAAGGTATGGACGTGGTTGACAAGATCAAAGGCGTTTCTACCGGCTCTTACGGCTACCACCAAGACGTGCCACGTGATGAAGTGATCATCAACAGCGTGACTGTCAGCGAGTAATTTTTCTGTTACTGTTGCCGATATTATAAGCAGGGGGCGTAATGCCCCCTGTTACTTTCGAGCTTTACCTGATAACTCCCCTGTGAAGACAGGTTGATGAAACCGGATTATGCGTACGACGTTGTTTATTGCTGATTTACACCTAAGCGAGGCCCAGCCCGAGATCACGGCGGCCCTGCTAGATTTCCTGCAACATAAGGCGCCGGCTGCCGATGCCTTGTATGTGCTAGGCGATCTGTTTGAATATTGGATCGGCGACGACGAAGAGACCCCATTGCAGCAGCAAGTGGCTGAGGCCTTTTTGCACCTGCACCAGCAGGGGATCCCGGTGTACTTTATTCATGGCAACCGAGACTTTCTGCTCGGTGAGGCCTACGCGCGCCGCTGCCGCATGATCCTGCTGCCGGAAACTGCCGTGATTGACCTGTACGGCACCCCGACACTGATTGCCCATGGCGATACATTCTGCACCGACGATGAAGCCTATCAACGCTTTCGTCAGCGTGTCCATCTGCCGTGGTTACAATGGCTGTTCCGCCGCTTACCGCTTAGCTGGCGGCAACGGATCGGCGCGAAAATGCGCCAACAAAGCAGCCGTCACAACCAGCAAAAAAGTGCGTCCATCATGGATGTGAATGCCAGTAGCGTGGATAACGCGCTACGCAGCGCCGGCGTGCGCCGGTTGATCCACGGCCACACCCATCGCCCACATATCCATCACTGGCAATTAGATGGCGAGCCCGCCGAGCGTATTGTGCTGGGTGATTGGTATCAGCAAGGCTCGATGCTGCGTGTCAGCCCTGATGGGGTGCGCCTCGACGCGCTGCCTTTTGCGCCGCGCGACCAATAAATCCCGCGCCGCCCCGCGTTTTATCGCTCACGCCTGCACTACTCGGTCGTTGCCCTAAGCGTGATGTCCGCACACCGAATCTCTGCCAAACAGTAGAAAAGCAAAACGGGCTCATTGAGCCCGTTTTATGTCTACCTACGCATTCCGATGTTGCGCCTAGCGAGTTCTACATTGCGCGACTCTGCACGTGGAGCTTTTTTCAGACGGCGCTTTCGTCATGTGGCTCCGGTGGCAATGGCAAACCGCGCTGCTTGCAGGCGGGCAAGGCATAACAACGCTCCACTCGCTCACGCAATTCAGCTGGCACCTGACTCATGCGCATCGCAAATTCTTGCTGCTTTTCTACGCTGATCTCATCGCTGATCCCGGCCGCCAATAAATTGGACGGGAACAAGTGATATTGCTCGGTAATATGCTGGTCTATCCACGCCGCCAGCTCTTCCGGTGAGTTCATCTCTTCGCGCATCACCGGGCCAAATGACACCTGCACCCGACCTTTATAGCCGACAATCCCTTTCACAATGCTGTCTAAGTCTTCGAATTCGGCTTTAACATAGGTCTCACCGCGCGCCTTTTGCGCCAGCTCCGCCGCCTTTTCCACTTCTCCGGCATCATATTCATAAGAGATGGCCACCGGCACGATATTCAGACTGCGAAAATAGTCTGCCATCGGGATCTGTTGCTTTTTGCCGTTCATATAGAACATTTTCAAAATCGCAGGATCCGTCTGATCATTACCGTCTTTCGCGCGCCCTTCTTTTTGAGCAATCCAAATCGACTGCTTCTCATCCAAAGAGTGGCGAATATACGCTGACAACTCGGTAAACGCGGCCAGCATCTCACGCACACCTTTGGCCGAACGCTTCACGATAAAGCTCTTATTCAGACGCATAATGTCGGATGCATACGGTTTACGCAGCAAGTTATCGCCAATCGCAATGCGCACCGTGTCATGGCCATTGTGGTACAAGCCCCAGTTCACCAGCGCTGGATCCATGGCAATGTCGCGGTGGTTGGAGATAAACAGATACGACTCACCCAGAGTGAGATTTTCCAAGCCGCTGTAGGTCACACCATCGGTGGTGGTATCAATCATGTGCTGCATATAGCGTTCAACGATTTGCTGGAACGCCCGCACGCTGGTGATACTACGCGCACGCTGCTGCAGTACATAACGCACTACCGGTTTCAGCAACCAGCCGGCCCAACGCGACAACCGCGGATAGCGAAAACGGCAGATAGCATGAATAAATTCATCATCACTGAGGATGCCGGCTAAGACCGGCGCGACTTCCGCATCATGATACGGGCGGATGTCGGCAAAAAGTTCATTGTTGGTCTGGCTCATTATTGTTTATGTTCGTTATTGTTATCCATCATACTGACGCACATTATACGGCTAATCCCCTTAAAACCCACTGTTGACGCCGTTTCTGCCGATCTGATCCGACCTCCGTCACAAATTTTCGCTTTGCGCACGCGGTGACGCAAACGTTTTCCTCATCTGCAGTTCATGTTATTCTTGCCACCCGCAGCGGTTGTCCTCGCACACCAGCGACAACCCTGGTCAGCATCCCAATGAGTACCGGATTACAGGAGTTTTCAACCATGCAACCTAACGTTGCTGTTGTTATGGGTTCTAAAAGCGACTGGGCTACCATGCAAGCCGCCGCTGATATCTTAACTGCACTGGACATTCCGTTTCACACCGAAGTCATCTCCGCCCACCGCACCCCCGATAAACTGATGGATTTTGCCGGTAACGCTGCTGCCGCGGGTTTTCAGGTGATCATTGCTGGCGCCGGTGGTGCTGCGCACTTGCCGGGTATGCTGGCATCAAAAACCGTGTTACCGGTGCTGGGTGTGCCGGTCAAAAGCGCCAGCTTAAACGGGTTAGACAGCTTGCTGTCGATTGTACAAATGCCCAAAGGTATTCCAGTTGCCACGCTCGCCATCGGCACTGCGGGTGCCGCCAATGCCGGTTTGCTAGCGGCACAAATTCTGGCGCTGCACGATCAAGCGCTGCGCACGCGTCTGCAAGCCTGGCGCGACGCGCAAACTGACGCGGTACTCAATAACCCCGATCCGCGGGAGGAGGCATGAAACCGGTTTGGGTTTTAGGTAACGGCCAACTCGGCAACATGCTACAACAAGCCGCCGCGCCGCTTGCCATCTCGGTTACACCGTGCGGGTTTGATGATACCCCACCGCAGCTGCCAGACAACGCGGTGATCTCCGCCGAGATTGAACAGTGGCCAGATACCCCGCTGACCCGCGCGCTGAGCCAGCACCCTGGCTTTGTCAATCCACACACCTTCCCGCGTCTGGCTGATCGGCAAACCCAAAAGCAGCTGATCGATAGTCTGCAATTAGCCACTTCCCCGTGGCAAGCCCTCGACACGCCGCACGATTGGCCTGCGCTGTTTGCCCGTTTGGGCGACACCGTGATGGTCAAACGCCGCACCGGTGGTTATGACGGCCGCGGTCAGTGGCGGATCCATGCCCAGAATATCGACAGTTTCCCAACCGAGATGTACGGCGCTTGCATTGTCGAGCAGATGATCCCGTTTGAGTCGGAAGTGTCGTTAGTCGGTGCGCGCAGTCGCGATGGTCAGTGCGTGTTCTATCCACTGACGCACAACCTGCACCAAGACGGGATCTTGCGCGCTAGCGTCGCGCACCCTGAGCACACCTCTGCACATTTGCAGCGCCAAGCCGAGCAGATGTTGGGCTGCCTGATGCATGCACTCGAGTACGTTGGCGTGATGGCGATGGAATGCTTTGTGCTGGGCGATCAGTTACTGATCAATGAGTTGGCGCCGCGCGTACACAACAGTGGCCACTGGACACAAGCAGGCGCATCCGCCAGCCAGTTCGAGCTGCATGTCCGCGCCCTGCAAGACTTACCGCTACCAACACCAGTCGTCAGTGCCCCAGCCGTGATGATCAATCTGATTGGCACAGCGCTAAATACTGACTGGCTGAGCGTGCCGCTGGCGCGTCTGCACTGGTACGGCAAAGAGGTGCGCGCCGGACGCAAACTGGGTCACATCAATTTGACCCACCCTGAGCCACAGCAGCTGTGTGCGGCGCTGCAAGCGTTACAACCGCTTCTGCCTGCGGAATACCAAAGCGGACTGGCTTGGGCGCAGCAGCAATTGCGCTAACTCGCTCACTGCCAGCACAGCGTAACCGCGTATGTTGCCGGCAATGATATGCGACCGAATAAGCACAGATTTGCCTATTCCTCACACTCTCTAGACCGCCATTCGGCGGTCTATCACTTTATCCTGTGACCTGACCGGCATTCTTACTCCGAATTGGTATAAAAATCCGCTGAATCGATTAAGTTGCGAGATATCCATCACAGCAAAACGCGTAGCGAGCTTGTTACACTGCCAACATGCCCATCACAGCAAAGGACCTGACCGAGATGATTAGAGCGTTTACTGCCGACGATATGAATACCGTCATTAATCTGTGGCTGGCCGCATCGATTGATGCACACGATTTTGTCGAGCCGGATTACTGGCACAGTAAGATTGATACCGTACGCAATGACTATCTGCCTGCATCCTCAACATGGGTCTATTGTGAGGACGATGAGGTGAAAGGCTTTTACAGCCTGCTGGAAAATAAACTGGCGGCGCTGTTTGTCGATCCCAAACATCAGCAAAACGGGATCGGCTCTGAGCTGCTGCAACATGCGATCGCCCAGCAAGACGACCTGCATTTGACCGTCTACGCGCAAAATTTCGATGCCGTGCGTTTATACAAAAAGCATGGTTTCACCATTCAAGGTGAACAAGTGAACATGTATACCGGCCATCCTGAATTTATCATGACCCGCGCATAATTCGTGTTATCGGGAGGTCAGGCGTAAATACACTGCCATCTCAGTGTAATTTACGGCTGGCCTCCCAACCACGCGCATGTTTCTCTTTGCGTTGATAAGCACCTTTCCCTTTACGATTACGCTCTACTCGCTGCTGAAACACAGGACCTGTTACCAGTGCTTTGAGCGCGTTGTCTTGAATTTTACCTCTACCGGTTTCCACTTTATTCGTCATAACAATCACCTCGTAAAAAACTGCGCATTTTGCGCATAGCTCTTTGTTCCTCGTTTTTTGTACATAACTCTTTGTGCACAGTTTCTTTGTGCATCAAACGGCGAAATCATAAGCGTTTTTTAGCTGATTCGCTAGGTTTAGCACGCCCTCGGGTACATTTTTCATCCAGACAGGAGCGCGGTTTCCACACCAACTTGCCGATAGAAACACTCATTGAATTTCTGAAACAGTTATGCACATACATTCATAGTCAATGGTGGTGAAATACTTGAAACTTCAACGATGATGTTAGCCATGAATCATTTTTGTTCTGTGTCTGTAACGCGCAAAAAATATCATCTTTATCGCAACGATAAGATGGATACCTCGACAATACATATCACTCGTACTCTGCTGCATCGTTTACCACTGACTTCCTGATCTTTCTTGTTGAGAGAACCATGGTATTAGCAGCTAATTTCCCATGGTCGCCAATACATCGACAATTTTTCAGATTCTATGAATAAACACTCGACGTATATGAGTAAAAAACTAAAAGCATCACTGTGGGTATTATCCAGTAATACTGAAATGCGCATGGTCCGAAAAACAAACTACAACAAATAATCTCAAGGATAAGGAGATAACAAAAAAAGTAATTATTTCAGGATGGAATTATTGCCACACTCTAACCTCAACGTAATTCCAAACCCACTCGAGAAGAAAAGAAAGTAATGCACTCAATACGTGCAGTTTGACATCGGGATGACACCCCATAGCAGGCTAAAAACGTAACAGCCAACCGACTTTATTTGTATGATAAATGAAAATAACTCTTGTATGTAGCATAACAAAGACAATCGTAACGCATTAATTTGCATTGTTTTTTTCATACTTCACTGACATATGAAGCCATTGTTTGATACGCATCTCAAAACCGATGGAAACATTTTGCAAAAAAACTTTAGCATTACGTGCGCCAATCGGGTTAAAATTCGGCTCGTGTTACATTCGACAGGCCAAGGACATCTTGTGAAAAAGTATTGGATTCCTGTGGTATCAAGCATTGCAGCATTTGTTCTGATTGTACTTATGCTGGGCCTGATTAAGCAGACAAGCAGTGAAACACTGCTCATTGATATCTGGGACACTGTCAAATGGCTGACTTTTGCACTGGTCTTTAATTTCCAAATGCCATTTTGGCTAGCGCGGATCAGTGTACTGGTATTATTGGTGCTCCTGCCGCTGTTGGTTTTCTTTATCAGCAAAGATTTGTTATCCAAGCTGTATAAAGACGCCACTAGCGAAGTCAGTGAATAACGACCATCATCCACTCAGCCTAACGCGATATTATCTGAAGTCTTCATGCCGTGCGTGAATGACGTAAAAAAGGGGCGTACACGATGTGTACGCCCCTTTTTGCTATCTATTGTTCGACTCGTGGCACTTTGTAAGACAAAGTTTGTTAAGACAAGGCTTGGAAAGACTGTGCTTGGTAAAGTGCATGGCGCTCTATCGCACTGCCACGGTGTGGCTTTATCGGCTTATTGCCGTCGTCACACTCAGTACGTAGTGGCCGCGAACTTAATGCGGCCACCCACTAACAGCACTGACTTAGATAGCCCAGCCACCTGCGTAGAACACCACTAACGCGATGGCGATGATGACAGTGCCAAGGTTAAGCTTCTTAAACTCACCAGCAAAAATACGGCCAATCACCAGTGACGCAAAGCCCAGCATGATACCGGTCACGATGTTACAGGTCAGTACGATAAATACCGCGCACAGCAGACCAGACAGCGCATCCACATAGTCACTGAAATCCAGCTTAGCCACATTGCTCAGCATCAGCAGACCCACGTACATCAGCGCCGGCGCCGTGGCGTAGGATGGCACTAAGTAGCTCAGCGGTGACAAGAAAATCATCAGCAGGAACAGCACGCCGACCACCGTTGCCGTCAGACCGGTTTTACCGCCCGCAGCCGTACCAGCGGCAGATTCGATATAAACCGCAGCCGGTGCCGCGCCCACAAAGCTGGAGAAAATGCTGCTGACAGAGTCAGCCGTCAGTGCTTTACCGCCATTGATGATATGGCCACGCTCGTTCAGCAGATTAGCTTGACCGGCTACCGCACGAATCGTACCGGTGGCATCAAATACCGCCGTCATCACCAATGCCAGCACACTTGGGATCACCAGCGGGCTCAATGCGCCCATCAAATCAAACTGGCCAATCAACGCACCACCTTCGCTAGACAGGTTTGGCATGGCGAAGAAACCGTTGAACTTCACGTTCGGATCGAAAATCAGCCCCAGAATGGAGATAGCGATAATCACCATCAGGATCCCGCCCGGTACGCGGCGACGCTCCAAACCAAAAATCGCAGACAGACCCAGCAGACTCATGATCACAGGGAAAGAGGTAAACTCACCAAACTGCACTGGCAGACCGGCATTAGGATTTTTCACCACCAGATGCACGCTGTCCGCCGCAATCAGCAGCAGGAACAGACCGATACCAATGCCCGCACCGTGCGCAATCCCGGTCGGCAGGTTACGTAAAATCCACTGACGAATACCGGTGACGCTGATCAGGGTAAACAGAACCCCCATCCAGAAAATCGCCCCCAGCACTACAGGGATGCTAATTTTTTGTCCCAATACCAAGCTAAACGCGGTAAATGCGGTCAGCGAGATAGCACAGCCAATCGCCATCGGCAATTTGGCCCACAGACCCATCAGCAAAGAGCCGAAAGCCGCAACCAAACAGGTAGCAATAAATACCGCGCCCTGATTAAAGCCAGCTGCGCCCAGCATGTTTGGTACAACGATGATGGAGTACACCATCGCCAGAAAGGTGGTTAAGCCGGCAATGATCTCCTGACGAACCGAACTACCACGCTCGGAAATCAGAAAATAGTTATCCATTGCACTACGGGTTGCGTCCTCACGCGAGGAGGATGACGAAGGGTTCGTTGCCATGAACCAGTTCCTTAGGTAAACGATTGCGCAAAAATTTAGAGAGACAAACTAAAAGCGGCATCACAATATCATGTACAGAAAATATGTATAGCCATTGCAGATTAACTGAACAAAAATTCACCGCAAACGTTTTCTTACGCTTTAAATCACTGTGAGAAGTACCGCTCACTCTGGATGTATCCACGCCCCTGCCGCGCAGAAAAAGTGAACAGTCAGTCTAAAGAGTGGGAAAAGACTCATTAATCACCAAGAGTGGTGAGTCAAGTGAGGTCAGTAGTGAGGAAGCGCTGAAGACAAACGTAGAGAAAAACGTGAAGACAGCAGCAAGAGTACCTTGCTGCTGCTCGGTAAGCGTGCGGTTATTCCGGCGTTTGCCAACGGCGAAACAGATCTTGCGGTAACTCAATAGCAAACTGATCCAGCACTCGGTTAACGGTCTGGTCAATAATGTCATCCAAGGTTTGTGGACGGTGGTAAAAGGCCGGCACTGGCGGCATGATCACCGCGCCTAACTCTGCCGCTTGTGTCATCAAGCGCAAATGCCCCAGATGCAGCGGTGTCTCGCGCACCCCTAACACCAAGGTACGACGCTCTTTTAACACCACATCGGCGGCACGCACCAATAAATCATCGGCGTAGCTATGCACTATGCCCGATAAGGTTTTTACCGAGCACGGCAAAATGACCATTCCTGCGGTACGAAATGAGCCAGAAGAGACCGAAGCGGCAATATCGCGCACATCATGGTACACATCCGCCAGCGCCGTCACCTCACGCAGCGAAAAATCGGTTTCCAGTGCGATCGTACGCCGCGCGGCCTGACTGATGATCAGGTGCGTTTCAATCTGCGCGAGTGGCTGCAACACCTGCAATAAACGGATGCCGTACTGAGCACCACTGGCCCCTGAAATCCCGACGATTAAACGCGTGCGTTCCATACCTGTTTGAATCTCTCTGATTTAACGTCAATGGCCACTCGCTGCCCCAGCCCATTTTGATTATCCAGCCACAACAGCGTACTGAGCTCTAGCTCAAACCAGCTGACTTTGTTCATTGACTGCAACAGCTGCGGATCTTGGGCGATGAATGCAAAACGCTCTAGATAGCCCTGCTTGGCACGATCGCGCGCGTCGCCTTGCAACAAACGTACTTGCCCTTCCCCCTGCAAGCCGCGGATTTCAGTCCACTGACAAGCATCGGAATAGATACTAAAAGCCGCCTGTGGATGATGCAGCAACGCCTGCCCATGTCGGCTATCGAGGCGCGAGAGGAAAATCAATTTATCGCCATCCAACACGGCGTAATAAACCGGAGCGCTCCATGCACCTTCATGATCTTGTACCGCCAGCGCCATCACTTGATGGTCCGCCAGATAAGCGGCTACCGTGCTTAATTGCATGCATCCCCCTTAACAATCTTGGCTGTTATACCACAGCAGCCAAAGCGCCGACCAGCAGCGATCGCTCGGCGCTGGTTAGCGCCAAGCTAACTCACCCTGCTTAGCGCTAACCATAAAAAAAGCCTGCTTCCCCATACGGGAAACAGGCTCAACGTCAGAGATACGGCGTAAGGCACAATATTCAGCTTAATCCATACGGATATTAGCGCTCGTTATGCAGCTCCAAACTGGAGGTATTTTGCAGCTGCGCCTTGGCATCATCGTTACGCAAGGAATCAAGGTATTCCAGATAGCCTTGGTCAACATCCTGCGTGATATACACGCCGTTAAAGACCGAGGTTTCAAAGCGCTGAATTTCTGGATTCTCTTCGCGTACCGCGGCTACCAGATCGCTCAAATCTTGGAAAATCAGCGCATCGGCGCCAATCATCCGCGCGATTTCCGGCACTTCACGGCCATAGGCAATCAGCTCGTGTGGGCTTGGCATATCGATGCCGTACACGTTCGGGAAGCGAATTTCTGGCGCAGCGGAGGCAAAATACACCCGCTTAGCCCCGGCTTCGCGCGCCATCTCGACAATTTGCTCCGAGGTGGTACCGCGTACGATGGAGTCATCCACCAGCAACACGTTTTTACCGCGAAACTCGGATTTAATCGCGTTCAGCTTACGCCGTACGGACTGACGACGAATTTGCTGTCCGGGCATGATAAAGGTACGGCCAACATAGCGGTTTTTCACATAGCCCTGACGGTACGGTTTATCTAAGATCCGCGCGATCTCCAGCGCAATATCACATGATGTCTCAGGGATCGGGATCACCACATCGATATCCAGATCTTCCCACTCCCGTGCGATCTTCTCACCCAGACGCTGACCCATGCGCACACGGGCGCTATAGACCGAAATTTTGTCGATAAACGAATCAGGGCGCGCAAAATAGACAAACTCGAAAATGCACGGGCAAATCTGCGGATTCTCCGCGCACTGCTCAGTGTACAGCGCGCCATCAAAGGTGATGTAAATCGCTTCGCCCGGCGCCACATCGCGTACGAACTCAAAGCCGACCGCATCCAGTGCCACGCTCTCTGAGGCCACCATGTATTCGGTGCGGCCATCATCCAGCAATCGTTTGCCCAATACCAACGGACGAATACCGTTCGGGTCACGAAACGCCAACATCCCGTGACCAATGATCATCGCCACACAGGCGTAAGCGCCGCGCACATGACGGTGCAGCGCGCGTACCGCCGCGAACACATCTTGGTTAGTCAGCGGGTAATGCTCAAAGCGATCCAGCTCGTTAGCCAGTACGTTGAGCAGCACTTCGGAGTCTGAGGTGGTGTTGACGTGGCGACGCGCCACTTCAAACAGTTTTTGCTTAAGTTCAATGGCGTTGGTGAGGTTGCCATTGTGCGCCAGAGTGATACCAAAAGGGGAGTTTACGTAGAAGGGTTGTGCTTCGGAGGCGCTAGAGCTGCCGGCGGTAGGATAGCGCACGTGGCCAATCCCTACATTACCTTGCAGCCGCTGCATATGCCGCGCCTCAAATACATCCTTGACCAGTCCATTGGCCTTTCGCAAGCGAAAGGCATTCTGGCTATCGATGGTCACGATGCCTGCGGCATCCTGACCCCGGTGCTGAAGCAGTGTTAACGCATCATAGATGGACTGATTGACCGGGGTGAAACCGACCATACCGACAATACCGCACATGTTTCCTCATTTCCTCTACAGGTGTCCCCTGCCGTATCACTACATAGGAATTACTACATAGGAAGTTTAGGCAGGAAACTGGATGAGTTTTTCAGGTATTCAAAAAACCACTGAATGACAATCCCGAACTGCGGGATCAGTCTGGACTTCTGCCACCACTCAGCCTTGGAAAAGTCGGTAAAGGAGTCGAGGAAGAACAGCAGGGCGGCAATAATCAACACCCCGCGCAGTGCCCCGAAACAAATTCCTAGCACCCGATCAGTACCGGATAATCCGGTCTTTTCCACTAGCTGACCAATCACATAGTTCACCACTGAACCCACAATCAAGGTAGCAACAAACAGCGCCGCAATAGCCAGCCCGTTGCGCAGCATCGGGTCTTGGAACTGGGTGAAATACAGAGCAAGTTCGGTATAAAAATTACTGGCGACAAAAAATGCGACCACCCAAGTCACCAACGAGAGTGCTTCCCGCACAAACCCGCGGATCAGACTTACCAGCGCAGAAAAACCAATAACACCCAAAATTGCGTAATCAACCCAGTCCATATTTATCCCGGCGCGTCTGTCGCGCGCATTCTAACAGAAAAAGAAAACGTTTGCGTATGTGAATTTGACGGTAAAACCGGCTTTTATGGCCGCACCGGATCGAAGCTACGAACCTGGCCGCGCAAGCCGGTAATTCGCTGCATATCATCCAAAGCGAAGACCAATTTCTCTTTCGAGGTGTCCGGCCCGACATAGATGCGGTTCAACTGACCGGCAGCCGCTGGCGACGGTTGGCTGTACGCCTTGTAACCCGACGAACGTAACTTGGCGATGATTTCATTCACCTTGTCCGCGTTTTTCAGCGCGCCGAGCTGTACCACGTA
>PPYF01370568.1_pt1 | contig 19716 bp, 17 predicted proteins | sample 1559871 | NCBI WGS metagenome assembly PPYF01 (sample SAMN08240021, study PRJNA423297) | Human gut metagenome, whole genome shotgun sequencing project. | reverse complement strand
CGGCAGATTACAGCAAAATTGTGCTGAACTAGGGAAGCACTGATAAATTCGGTACAACCATCTTGACGCATCTTTTTTGTCCGCACTTCGGCGGAAAATCCTCCACAGAGCACCACTCTGCGTCCGGTTTTCCACCTCGTTCAGACGAAAAAATCTACGCCAATCTGGCAGACCTCATTTTATCAGTGATTCCCTAACAAATAACGCTGCTGTACGAAGGTCTTTCTATCTTCGTACAGCAGTTTTTTATCGGAGGGGTGATGATGGTATGCGGGTGAAGATGTGCGGCATGCAGACCGCAGCAGCGGCACGCGCGGCAGAGGAGGCGGGAGCGGACTACATCGGGTTCATCTTCGCGCAGGGCAGTCGGCGTTATGTTGCGCCGGAGACGGCACATGAGATTGCGCGGGAGATGCAGCGCGTGAAGAAGGTCGGCGTCTTTGTCGATGCACCGATGGCGGAGGTGAACCAGATTACCGATGCCGTTGGGCTGGACTATGTGCAGCTGCACGGGCACGAGACGGCAGAGATGGCACGCATGGCAGAGCGCCCCGTGATCAAGGCGTACCGCTATGGAGACGACTTCGATGCAGAGGCAGCGAACGTCTATCCTGCGGAGATCATTCTCGTTGACAGCTACGTCAAAGGCGCAGCAGGCGGCACGGGACTGGCGTTCCATTGGCAGGAAGCGGCACGGGAGATTGCGCGCGTCACGAAGCCCGTACTGATCGCAGGCGGCATCACGGCGGCGAATGTCGGGGAAGCCATGGATACCTTTCAGCCATTCGGCATTGACGTATCGGGAGGGCTGGAGGAGGACGGCGTGAAATCTGAGGCGAAAATTGCGGCGTTTATGGCGGCGGTACATGCACACCGATGATGTATTTGCCCCGCGTGAACGCGAGCGGTACACGGCCATGTGCGCCCTCTCATTGACAAATGGCGCATTCTCCTCTAAGATAGACAAATACGCCGAAAGGCGCAGAATGAATCATCTGAAGGAGGTGCACAATGCGCGACATACTTGCTGAAATCGTGGCGAAGAAGCGCGGCATTGTCGCGGCGGCGAAGGAGGCCATGCCGCTCGATGTACTGAAACGGGACCTGTCCTGTGGGACGTTCCGTATGGCGGAGCACTTCCGATGGCATGGGTGGGGGCTGATCGCTGAGTGCAAGCTGCAGTCGCCCGCTAAGGGACGGCTGACGACGGCGCACACGGTCACGGAACTCGCCGATATCTATACGGCGGCAGGCGCGGCCGTGCTCTCTGTGCACACCGATCCGCATTTTCTCGGCAGCAACGCGGATTTTTCCACTGTGCGTGCGCGTGTGAATACACCACTCCTGCGCAAGGATTTTATCATCGACCCCTATCAGGTCTACGAGGCGCGTGCACTGGGCGCGGATGCTGTCCTGCTGATCGTGCGCATTCTCACGCTGGAGCAGCTGAAAGAGCTGCTTTACCTGACGTGGAGTCTTGGGATGGATGCCCTCGTGGAGGTGCATGACCGCCGTGATTTGGAAACTGCACAGGAAACGCCGGCAGAATTCATCGGCATCAACAACCGCAATCTCGTGACCTTTGAGACGAGCGTGGAGACGACGCTCGCCCTCCTGCCCTATGCGGATAAGAACCGTACGCTCATCAGCGAGAGCGGCATCTTTGCCCGTGCGGATGCGGAGCGTGTCCGTGCGGCAGGGTGCAAAGGCGTGCTGGTCGGAGAGGGACTGGTGCGTGCGGCGGATGTCGGGGCGTTTGCAAGAGAACTGGTTGATGTTGGGACGAAGGAGCAATAATATATGAGCAAGAAGGGACGATTTGGCGACTATGGCGGGCAGTATGTGCCCGAGATCGTGATGCCGGCACTGAATGAGCTGGAAGAGGCATACCTGAAATACCGTGACGATGCGGCGTTTCAGGCGGAGTACCGCAGCTATCTCAAGGAGTATGCAGGGCGTCCGACGAATCTTTATTTTGCCGAGCGGCTGACGAAGCACTACGGCAAGGCGGACATCTATCTCAAGCGCGAGGATCTTCTCCATACGGGGGCGCATAAGATCAACAATGCGCTCGGCCAGGCACTCCTCGCACACCGCATGGGCAAGAAGCGCATCATCGCAGAGACGGGCGCAGGACAGCACGGTGTCGCGACGGCGACGGTGGCGGCACTCTTTGGGATGGAATGCCGCATCTTCATGGGTGCGCTTGACGTGGAGCGGCAGAAGCTCAACGTGTTCCGTATGCGTCTGCTCGGCGCGACGGTTGTCCCCGTATCGAGCGGTACGGGAACGCTGAAGGATGCAACGAGCGAGGCGATCCGCTACTGGGCGACGAACATCACGGATACCTACTATGTCATCGGCTCCGCCGTTGGTCCGCATCCCTATCCGATGATGGTGCGCGACTTCCAGAAGGTCATCGGTGAGGAGATCCGCGCACAGGCAAAGGAGAAATTCCACGCGAAACCCGACTATCTCGTCGCCTGTATCGGCGGCGGGAGCAACGCCATCGGTACGATCTATGATTTTCGCAATGATGCCGACGTGAAGAAGTTCTGCGTCGAGGGCGGCGGGCGCAGCGATGCGGACGGCGACAATGCCAAGACGCTCAGCGGCGGCGGTACGCCGGGCATCCTGCACGGAGCGTACAGCAACCTCCTGCAGAATGAGGACGGGCAGGTCATTGAGGCGTACAGCATCTCGGCAGGACTTGACTACCCCGGCGTTGGTCCGGAGCATTCCTACTTTAAGGACAAGGGCATCGTCACCTATGTCTCTGTGACGGACAGAGAGGCACTCGACGCATTCCAGCGTCTCTCGCGCATCGAGGGGATCATTCCCGCGCTCGAGAGCTCGCATGCACTGGCGTATCTGGAGACGCTGATGCCCAAGACCAAGGCGGGCGAGCGCGTTGTTGTCTGTCTCTCAGGACGCGGCGACAAGGACGTGCAGATGGTGGCAAAGGAGCTGGGGGAGGACATCGCATGAGCAAGCGGATGAATAACAAACTCGCAAAGCTCCGCGCCGACGGACGGACAGGGCTTTACATCTACGTGACGGCGGGTTGCCCGAGTGCGGAGGCAACCGTGGACATCGTGCGCCGTGCCGAGGAGGCGGGCGCCGATCTCATCGAGCTCGGCCTGCCGTTCTCCGATCCCATGGCGGATGGCTCCGTGATTCAGGCGGCAAGTGTCGAGGCACTGAAGAACGGCATGACGATGAAGAAGGCACTTGAGATCGTCAAGGAGATCCGCAGACACTCGGAGATCCCCATCGTCGGCATGGGCTACATCAACATGGTGAACCACTATGGGTTTGAGCGTTTTGTCACGGACTTCAAGGCAGCGGGGATGGACGGCGTGATCCTGCCCGATGTTCCGCACGAAGAGTCGGAGGAAATGCGCCGCATCTGCGATGTGCATGACTTTACCCTGACGGAGTTCATCACGCCGGGAACGACGGAAGAGCGCATGGCGGAGACGTGCCGTCATGCAGCGGGCTTCGTCTACTGCGTCTCGAACTATGGTGTCACAGGCGTAAAAGAAATTGACTACAGCATCATCGGGAAGGTCTGCTCTGCCGCACGCCGCTATACGGATATCCCGCTTGCCATCGGCTTCGGCATCGGTACGCCCGAGGCTGCCGCACGCGCTGCGAAGCAGGCAGATGGTGTGATCGTCGGCAGTGCAGTCGTCAAGCACATTCTCGACGGTGATATCGACGGCGGCATCCAGCTGATCGCTGCGATGCGCAAGGCACTCGATGCTTAAGGGAACAATATTGCCCACCGCTGTGAAGTCGGTGGGCTTTGCCATGTGAAGGGAGATCCTATACCATGAAGTATCTGATTGATTCGGCAAATCTCGATGAGATTCGTGCGCTTTCGGAATATCTGCCGATCGCCGGTGTAACCAGCAACCCGAGCATCGTCAAGAAGGAGGGGAGTGTCCCGTTCTTTGCCCACATGCGTGAGATTCGCTCCATCATCAGCAATCTTCGCCCCCTGCATATTCAAGTGACGGCGACGGACTATGACGGGATGATGCGCGACGCAGAGGCGGTGTTCCGTCATGTCGATGAGAAGGTGTTTATCAAGGTTCCCGTCGACTTTGAAGGGGTTAAGGTCATCAAAGCCCTCCGTCGCCAGGGGGCAAACGTGACGGCGACGGCCGTCTACGGGATGGATCAGGCATTCATGGCACTGGAGGCGGGGGCGGACTGCATCGCCCCGTACTATAACCGCATGGAGGCGCTCGGCGTCGATGCGGCGTCTGTGATCGGGAACATTGCCGGCATTATTGCCCACTATGGCTATGAGACAGAGATTCTTGCGGCGAGCTTCAAGCAGCCCGCCCAGATCGATCGTGCAATTCTCGCAGGTGCGCATTCCGTCACCGTGGCGCCTGATGTTCTGCGCGGCATCTTTGTCAAGCAGGTCGTTGCAGATGCGGTGCAGGCATTCTCCGACGATTGGACGGGGCTCTATGGCGGGAAGACACTCGCGGAGCTGGCAGACGAATGAGATCGTACCAATAAGGCAAAGAAGAGCGGCTGCACGCCCCCATCGGCTCGCTATGCTCGCCACTCCCTCAAAGTGCGGGGGAAGCTATATGCTGTTATTCCCAAAAGCCTTCCCCGTTATCACGGGGAAGGGGCACAAAGAATGGGCTGTTGTACGAAGTTTTCAGCTTCGTGCAACAGCCCATTGTCAAATTTGCCTGCTTACGCAGGCGGTTCATCGTATTTCTCATACTCCTCATACTGTGCCGCATGACGCAGCTCTGCGCGCGCGGTGGCGGCATGGAGGGTATTGAGCGCCGCAAATGGGGCGAACTGCCCCGCACGGTCGTGCCGTGACATGGGCGGATGGGTGCGGGAGATCGGCCGCGCAAGATGGATGATGTCATCGTAGTCATGGATATTTCGCTGCATGGTCGTGCCTCCTTTTATCCGTGCGTACGCTATGCTTTGTGTCCGCCGATCTGCCCGTTGCGCTGGCGCATGGTTGCCCCGTCGATAAAGTTTGCCCCGCGCAGGATGGCATTCTTCCCATAGGCCTGCTTGATGGCAACAACGGCGGCATGAAGTGCCTTTTCCTTTTCCTGTGCACGACGCTCCTTCGCCGTCAACACAGTGCCTGCGGCCTCGTCGGCAGAGAATAGATCCAGCTGCTCCGCATCAGTACTGTGCTGCTCAAGCGTCCGAAGGTGCTGCGCAGAAATCGTGATGCGTCGGATGAGCAAATGCGGGTTCACAATCGTATCGTAGAGATGGGTCAATGCGTTCATCAATGCACGCGGCGGCGCACCGCGCTCCACGGTGCAGTGCCCATGTGACGGCCACGGGACACTGCGGCCGTATCGATCTGTCCGAATACGGCCGTGGTAGAGAGAACGGATCTCCGGGCGGGTGAGGGACTCCACATCGTAGCCGATGGTCAGCTCAATGCGGTCACAGGTGAGGTGCTTTACGGCGAGATCGTGCGCGAGCGCATCCGTCATCTCCCACACGACGAGACGCGCCTTGTCGGTGGCGTATGGCATTTGCAGCACCTGTCCGTGGTGGATGCTGCGCGACTTGGGGCGATAGTGCTTGATGTCCTCCATGCGCGTCGTCTCGATACCCCAAGCGTGGTCGATGAGTAGCTCTGCCTGTACCCCAAAGAGACGATAGAGCAGATCCTCGTTATAGTGCTCAGACGCCTTGCCGAGGGAACAGCGTGCAATATCGCCCATGGTATAGAGGCCGTTTGCCTCGAGCTTTGCAGCGTAGCCCCTGCCGATGCGCCAGAAGTCCGTGAGCGGGCGATGCGCCCAGAGCGCCTGCCGATAGCTCAGTTCATCCAGCTGTGCCACACGTACCCCGTCCGCATCGGGTTTCATGCGCTTGGCGACGATGTCCATGGCGATTTTTGCTAGGTAGAGATTCGTCCCGATGCCGGCGGTCGCGGTAACACCGGTCTCCTGCAGTACCTCGCGGATGAGGCGCAGGGCAAAGTCGTGTGCGGAGATATGCAGGGTGTCCAGATAGCTCGTCGCGTCGATGAACACCTCGTCGATGGAGTAGATGTGGATGTCCGCCGGTGCGATATGCCGCAGATAGACCTCATAGACGCGCACGCTGTATGCGACGTAGAGTGCCATGCGCGGCGGGGCGATGTGGTAGGCGATGCCGAGGTGCGGAGATGCGGCGAGCTCTGTCGCATCCGTTGTCTCACCCGTGAGCCTGTGCTGCGGTGCACGGTATTTCCGCTTGGCGTTTGCGTCCCGCACGGCGCGGACGACCTCAAAGAGGCGCGGGCGTCCGCCGATGCCGTGCATTTTGAGCGCAGGGGATACGGCAAGGCAGATCGTTTTCGTCGTGCGGCTTTCATCTGCGACGACGAGATGCGTCGTCAGCGGATTCAGACCGCGCTCGATGCATTCCACCGAGGCATAGAAGGATTTTAGATCGATTGCGATGTAGGTGCGGTTCGTCATGCGGTATCCCTCCTTAGTTCTATCATAGCACATGTGTTTGCTTCTTGTAAATCAGAAAAAGGGAAAACGTGAGGCGCGTCGAAAATAAAAGAGGATATAGAACGATGCGGAGGAATCAGCCATGAAGATGATCGTTACGGGCGGCGCAGGATTTATCGGCGCCAATTTTGTCTACTATGAACTGCGTGAGCATCCAGAGGATCAGATCGTCTGCTATGACGCTCTGACCTATGCGGGGAATATTGCGACTCTTGCCGAGGCAAGGAAGTCCTCGCAGTTCACCTTTGTGCGCGGCGACATTGCCGACCGCGCGGCGGTCTATGCACTCTTTGCGCGCGAGAAGCCCGATGTGGTCGTGAACTTCGCGGCGGAATCACATGTGGATCGCTCGATTGAGACGCCCGAGATTTTCCTTCAGACGAATATCATCGGCACGAGCATCCTGCTCGACGCATGCCGCAAATATGGCATCAAACGCTATCATCAGGTATCGACGGACGAGGTATATGGCGATCTTCCGCTGGATCGTCCCGATCTCCTCTTTACAGAGGAGACGCCGCTGCACACGTCCAGTCCCTACTCCTCCTCCAAGGCGTCGGCTGATCTGCTCGTGCAGGCGTATGCGCGTACCTATGGCGTTCCCGTGACGATCTCGCGCTGCTCCAATAACTACGGTGCGTTCCAGTTCCCCGAAAAATTGATTCCGCTCATGGTCATCCGCGCCATGAAGGGGGAACAGCTCCCTGTCTACGGCGATGGAAAGAACGTCCGTGACTGGCTGCATGTGGACGATCACTGCAGTGCCATTGATGCGATTGTGCGCCGTGGGGCGGAAGGCTCTGTCTATAACGTTGGCGGGCACAATGAGCGCTCCAATATCGATGTCGTCCGTACGATCCTGCGCGTTCTGGGCAGGGGAGAGGAACAGATCTCCTACGTCACGGATCGCAAGGGGCACGATCGCCGCTATGCCATCGATCCGACCAAGATCGGACGGGAACTCGGCTGGCAGCCGCAGACGAAGTTCGATGACGGCATTGAGGCGGTTGTTGCGTGGTATCGTGACCATACGTCGTGGTGGGAGGACATCCTCAGCGGTGTCTATGAGAAACGAAATGCCGAGGCATGACGCAGTGGCAGCTCCTCTGTGTGGATGCAGGTGTCATGCACGGCGTGCATAGGAGGAAAATGCGTGCTCTGTTTTAAGGATGTCTCTGTGGACTACGGGTGCGGAGACGATAAGGTCCATGCGCTCGCGGATGTGTCCGTACAGCTGGAGCGCAGCACGGTGCTCGCACTGATCGGGGCATCGGGCTGCGGCAAGTCGACGCTCCTGCGCGTTGGGGCAGGACTTCTTCATCCGACATCGGGGCAGGTGACCTGCGGCGGTGCACCCCTTGATCCGCGTGCCCTGCGGATCGGATTTCTCCCACAGAACTATGGGCTCCTTGCATGGAAAACCGTGCGCGAGAATATCCTGCTTGCGGCAGAGATCAAGGGCATTCGCCGCGATGAAGATGCGGAGCGGCTGGACGCATTGGTCGATGAGCTGGGCCTTAAAGACTTGCTGACGCGCTATCCACATGAGCTGTCGGGCGGACAGCAGCAGCGCGTCGGACTGGCGCGCGTATTCTTTCTCGCCCCCGACCTGCTCCTGATGGATGAGCCATTCTCCGCGCTCGACGCGATTACGCGCGAGGCGATGCAGGAGGTGTTCCTCTCCCTCCGCAGGAAGTATGCGGTGACAACCCTGCTCGTGACGCATTACGTGGAGGAAGCACTGATGCTGGCCGACCGCATTGCCGTCATGTGCGGAAAACCCGGCCGTATCGTCGAGGTGATCGACAACGCGCTTGTCGGTGATACCGCACGCCGTGGGTCTCCGGCGTTCTCCGCCATGGGGCAGACATTGCGCGAAAAGATCGCGGGGGAGGGGGCATGATGGAGAAACTCTCCCTGCGGATGATCGCCGCCGGGATGCTCGTCTGTATTCTCCTTTGGGCGGGCGCGGCGGAGCTCTTTCAAAAGCCGGTGATCCCATCGCCCGCGCAGGTGTTTTTCCGATTGACAGCGACATTCACAGGGACGATTGCCATTCACGCGGCGTACAGCCTGATGCGGATTGCTGTGGGCGTGCTTGCCGCCGTTGCCGTCGGCTATCCGCTTGGCATTCTGATGGGCTATTTTCGGCGCGTCAATCATCTCCTTGCCCCGATCCTCTATCTGACCTACCCCATCCCGAAGATCGCACTCCTGCCCGTCGTCATGCTGCTCTTTGGCGTCGGGGAGACGAGCAAGCTGCTGCTGGTCTTTCTCATCATCGTCTTTCAGGTGATCGTCACGGTGCGCGATGCCGTTGCCGCGATTCCGCCGGCCACGTATTTCCCGCTGCGCGTGCTCGGCGCGTCATTCGGACAGATGGTGCGCCACATCATCGTGCCCGCCTCGCTGCCGAAGTTCATCACGGCTGTGCGCGTGGCGATGGCAACGGCGATCTCCGTCCTCTTCTTTACGGAGACATTCGGCACACAGTACGGCATCGGCTACTACATCATGGACGCGTGGCTGCGCGTGAACTACCTCGATATGTACGCCGGCATCGTCGTGCTGAGTGCAATCGGACTGCTGCTCTTCATCCTGCTCGATCTGGCAGAGCGTCGGCTGTGTGCGTGGAATCGCCAGTAGACGGTATTAGGGAATTATTAATCGTGTGAATACATTTCTCAATCGCTTTACAATCCACGCTGAAAAATGGTAAGATGGGCGCGTGGTTTTACTGCGTGGACGGGAGAACCCCTTCGATATCTTCTAGGAAAAGGATGGTATGCATGATGAATGAACTTCTCTACAAAATTCCTGCCCATACGCCGCGTGAGGAAATTGTCGCCCAAATGAAAGCACATCCCGAGGTGCGATTCGTCTCACTCGTCGGCATTGATATGGCGGGAAATGATACGGATGAGAAGATTCCGGTACAGATTTTTCTCGACGATATCGACGCTTTCTACAATGGTACGGCCGTGCAGACGGACGGCTCCTCGGTTGTTCTGCCGAAGATTGCAACGATCGAAAACGCCAAGGTGGATCTCCCTGTTGACCCCTCTGTCAATTGGTTTGTGGACTATAATCCTGAGAGCTCGGATGAGGATACGGGGCTGCCGATCGGCACGCTGCGCATCCCGTCCTTCGTCGTGCATGAGGGAAAGCGCGTCGATCCCCGCGCGGTGCTCACGGATACGCTTGTCTATGTAAAGAAGGAACTGCTGAAGTTCTTCCATGAGAATCCGAAGATCTCTGCGGCGCCGAGCCTGAACGGTGCGGACATTGAGGATATCGTATTCACCTCCGCGACAGAGCTCGAGTTCTGGGTCAAAACGCCGCTCGACGACAATGCCTCGATTGAGGAGATGTCGGCGTCGCAGGTGATGAACGAGCAGTACTGGGAGCGGACGCACGGTGCCGTGCGCTCGGCGCTTGAGGAGTGCCTGATCCAGCTCGAAAAATATGGGTTCCACATGGAGATGGGGCATAAAGAGGTCGGCGGCGTGAAGGCGCAGATCGACGATACCGGCCGCATGACCCATGTCTGCGAGCAGATCGAGATCGACTGGAAATATGACGATGCGGTACAGGCGGCGGACAACGAGCTCTTCATCCGTACCTTTGTCCGCGAGATCTTCCGTCTCTACGGGCTTGAGGTGAACTTCAAGGCAAAGCCGCTCATCGGTCTGGCGGGAAATGGCGAGCATACCCATCTGAGCCTCGCGGCCATCACGAAGGACGGCAAACGCCACAACCTCTTTGCAGCAGACGACCAGAATGCACACTATATGAGCGCCGTCGGCTATGGCGCACTCATGGGACTCCTGCGCAACTACGAGGTCATCAATCCGTTCGTATCGGCGACCAATGACGCATTCAACCGCCTGAAGCCGGGCTTTGAGGCGCCGGTCTGCATCGTTACGTCCTTTGGCGCGACGCCTGCGATCCCCGCGCGTAACCGCACGGTGCTTGTGAGCCTCATCCGCGATATCAAGAATCCACTGGCTACGCGCTTTGAGCTGCGTGCGACGAATCCGTACTCGAATACGTACTTCGTCCTCGCCGCCTCGTATCTCGCCATCCTCGACGGCGTTTTGCACACGAAGGGGCGCACGGCAGAGGAACTGCTCGCCGAGCTCTCCAAGCAGCCGGGTGAGCAGGGGCTCTACCTCGAGACAGACCGCGCCTATCGGAGCGAGGAGGATGTCTTTGAGCATTATACGGCGGAGGAGCGCGATGCACGCTTTGGTAAGCCGCCCGCGACGGTCTGGGAGAACATGCTCGGCTTTGAGCACAACGAGAAGAAGCTCGCGGTCATCACGGCGGGCGGAACGCTGACGCCGCGCATCATTGACTCGTTCCGTACCGGTGCTCTCCTGCGCTGGAAGATCGAGCTGATCAGCCGCATCATTCCGGAGAACCGCGATATCGTTCGCCGTATGACGGAGATCAAGAGCGATTTCGTGACGGATCAGGATGCCTATATGTGGAACAAAATTCGTGACCTGCGCGTCTACCTCGCAAAGGATACGATTGACGACAAGGCGCTCTTTACCCTGCTGATCAAGGCACTGAATGACGGCGATGATGCAACGGCATCGGCGCTGCAGCTCGAGATGTACGCGAAGATGGAGGAATTGAAGGGACTCTACGACAGCTATAAGAAGAATATGATCTGATATGAAAAAGGTTCTGCCGCGTATGCGGCAGATTTTTTTGCATTAAATGTCAAAAAATCAAAATTTCTATTTGACTTTTTGACCTTATATATTATAATAGAACCATCAAACAGGAAAACAGTGGAGGGATACCTATGGAACAGGATAAATATACTGCGCGGACGCTGGCTGCGCTCCAATCGGCACAGCAGATTGCGGCGATGCGCTATCATCAGGAAATCACGTCGGCACATGTGCTGCTCGCACTTGCCAAAGAGCCCGAGGGACTGCTCGCAACGATCTTTGAGGTCTGCGGTGTGGATCTGCCGATGCTCAAGGCTCGTCTGGAGAAGGAGCTCGCCTCTATCCCGAGCGTGCACGGATCAAACCGTCTCGGCATGGGGATGGATATGGTGCGCGTGCTCGGTCGTGCCGAGGAGCTCGCAAAGTCCATGAAGGACGACTACGTATCGACAGAGCATCTGCTGCTCGCCATCGTGACGGACGGCAGTGAGGAGGTGCAGGCGATTGCGCGTGAGTTCGGTCTGACGAAGAGCAGCGTGCAGGATGCCATCCAGAAGAACCGCAAGCAAAACGTGACGAGTGACAACCCCGAGGAGGGCTATCAGTCGCTTGAGAAATACGGGCGCGACCTCACGGCAGCAGCGCGTGCGAACAAGCTCGACCCCGTGATCGGCCGCGACGAGGAGATTCGCCGCACGATCGAGATTCTCTCGCGCCGTACCAAGAACAACCCCGTACTCATCGGTGAGCCGGGCGTCGGTAAGACGGCGATTGTCGAAGGACTGGCACGCCGCATTGTGGCAGGCGATGTTCCCGAGTCGCTGAAGAACAAGACGCTCTACTCGCTCGACATGGGCGCACTGGTCGCGGGAGCGAAATTTCGCGGCGAGTTCGAGGAACGCCTGAAGGGCGTACTGAACGAGATCGCAAAGTCTGAGGGGCAGATTCTGCTCTTCATCGACGAGGTGCATACGGTTGTCGGTGCGGGCGCAGCCGAGGGTGCGATGGATGCGGGCAACCTGCTGAAGCCTCTTCTCGCGCGTGGTGAACTGCGCTGCATCGGTGCTACGACACTGAACGAGTACCGCAAGTACATCGAGAAGGATACGGCACTTGAGCGCCGCTTCCAGCCCGTTATGGTCGGCGAGCCGACGGTGGAGGACACCATCTCCATCCTGCGTGGACTGAAGGATCGCTACGAGGTGCATCACGGCGTGCGCATCCGCGACGCGGCCCTCGTCGCTGCGGCGACGCTCTCTGACCGCTATATTTCCGATCGATTCCTGCCCGACAAGGCGATTGACCTCGTCGATGAGGCAGCGGCAAAGCTGCGCACGGAGATTGAGTCCATGCCCGCGCCGCTCGATGAGATTCGGCGCAAGATTCTCCAGCTCGACATCGAGGAGGAGGCGCTGAAAAAGGAGACGGACGAGGACTCGAAGGAAAAACTCGCGGCACTTGTCGCCGAGAAGGAAAGCCTTCACGCGGAGGAGCAGAAGCTCCAAGAGAAGTGGGAAGGTGAAAAGCAGGCAATCCTGCGCGTACGTGCCATCAAAAAGGAGATGGACGAGGTGCGCGGTGAGATGGAGGCAGCCGAGCGCGCCCAGAACCTCGCCCGTGCATCGGAGCTGAAATACGGCAAGATGCCGGAGCTTGAGAAGAAGCTCGCCGACGAGGAAGCGGCACTCGCTGCAAAGGCGGACGGTGAACAGATGCTCAAGGAGGAGGTCGGCGAGGAGGATATTGCCCGCGTCGTCAGCCGCTGGACCGGCATCCCCGTCACGAAGATGATGACGGGCGAGCGCGAGAAGCTGCTCCGTTTGGAGGATGTACTCCATGAGCGCGTTGTCGGACAGGATGAGGCGGTGACTGCTGTCAGCGAGGCGATTCTGCGTGCACGTGCCGGAATCAAGGATCCGAACCGTCCGATCGGCTCGTTTATCTTCCTTGGCCCGACGGGTGTTGGCAAGACAGAGCTTGCCAAGACCCTTGCGGAGTCGCTCTTTGACGATGAGAGGAGCATGATCCGCATCGATATGAGCGAGTACATGGAGAAGCACAGTGTCTCGCGTCTCATCGGCGCGCCTCCGGGATACGTCGGCTATGACGAGGGCGGTCAGCTCACTGAGGCAGTGCGCCGTCGTCCGTACAGCGTCATTCTGCTCGATGAGATCGAAAAGGCGCATCGCGACGTGTTCAACGTGCTGCTTCAGATCCTCGACGACGGACGCCTGACGGACGGCAAGGGGCGTGTGGTGAACTTCAAGAACACTGTCATTATCATGACGAGCAATCTCGGCTCGCATGAGATCCTCAGCAAGGACTATGCGGAGGCAACGGCGGCAGTGAAGGCGTTGCTCAAGGAATACTTCCGCCCCGAGTTCCTGAATCGCGTCGACGACACCATCGTCTTTAAGGGGCTCACGCAGGAGGATGTCAAGCGCATCGCGGCGATCATGCTGAAATCGCTCAGCAAACGCCTTGAGCGTCAGGTGGACATCGCACTCGCGTGGACGGATGATGCTCTGGAGGCACTCGCGAAGGAGGGCTTTGATCCTGACTTTGGCGCGCGTCCGCTGCGGCGTCTCCTCACACATAAGATCGAGACGGCACTCTCGAAGAAGATCATCGCAGGCGACGTGCGCGGCGGTGACACGGTCGAGCTTGGCTTCGACGGAACGGAGTTTACATTTAAGACGTTGTAAATTACATAACAGGCTATAATTGGGCCTCGCGAAAGCGAGGCTTTTTACTTAGAAAAATTTTTTAAAAATTATCAAAAATAACAAAATTCTATTGCATTATAAATAAACCGATGTTAAAATATTAATCGAGGTGAACGTTTATGAATGAAAATGAACGAATAAATGAGATAATGAATATATTGTATCAAAAAAATACAATAAATAATGGGGATTTGGAGGAGCTATTTCATGCTTCGCCGGTTACCATTCGCAGAGATTTAGAAAAGCTTCGTAAAAGAGGTCTTATTGTCCGTTATCGCGGAGGGGCAATGCTTGTAAAATCAAAATTTGGTCATGAGCCATCCTTGGGAGAGCGTGAGGATGAATTTCTGCCTGAGAAGAGAGCAATCGGCATGGCTGCTGCAGAGATGGTTGAGAAAGGAGAAGTAATCGCACTGGATATTGGTACCACGACGATGGAGCTGGCAAAAGCGATTCGCAACAGAGAAAATATTACGGTATTTACCCCGAGCATACCGATTGCAAGTATTTTCTATCATACAAATGTGAAGGTCTACATGGTGGGTGGATTCCTAAATCAAAAGGAAATGAGTCTGGGTGGTCCCATTGCTCGGAATGTGATTCGTCAGTATCATTTTGATAAGTTTTTTATGGGGGTTTCAGGGATTGATGAGGAGGGGCGTGCTACGGACTTTGGAATGGATGAAGTGGAAACAAAGAAAGCGTTCATTGAGCGTTCCGATGAAGTTATAGTATTAGCAGATTCAAGTAAGTTGGGGAAAAAGTCGTTCATTGAAATTATCAGATATCCGATCATGCGGAATATTATTACAGATAGTGGCTCCAATCGCTTGATTCAGAAAAAATTGCAGGAAAGGGGGCTCAACATTATGGTCGCAAATTCATCAAGCATGGAGTTCTATAATAACTCATAAGGAGGAGTCTGCATGAAGAAAGTCATTGCAATCCTAGGAAGCAGTGGTGGTAACCTCTATAATTTAGGGGGAAAAGACCCACACACATTATTAGGCGAGATGGTTTTGCAAATACGTCAAGCCGGTATTGAGATTGGCGCGATTCAGTTTATTGCCGCAGAGGCCTCGATGGATCATGTCAAACCCTCGACGAGAGCGGCTCTTTGGACATGGGATGGAGCAGCGCCCGCCATTGTTTTCCAAGGGACATTGGAAGAGGTGAATCAACAGTCAAGAGAAGAAGACAAAAAAATTGCTCAGATGGTTCAGGACGGCAAGATTGACGGTGTCATACTTGCGAGTGCAGATCCGCATGGTGCAAACAAAGAGACGCTCTTGTCCGCCGCAGAAAAGAGGCTGGATGCAACTGGAACAGGCGGTACTTCAATGGCCGCCGTTCAATCGATGGGACTCAATGTTGTCGCTGTATCAGGGACAACAGGGACAACAAATCGTACGCGTGCCATTGCCAATGTTTCTGCTTTGGCAAAACACTGGGGCTTGACCTATCGACCAGCCATTGGTGGCGGTGGTTCACATACTGAAGCACAGGGGAGTGTGTGGTCGCGAATCAGTGTACGAGGAATCCTAATGGCATCACTGCCTGGTTTCATTGCCATGGCGCTGACTCTGATCATCAGTAAAATTCCGGGGTTGGAATCCTTTGAGGATATTTTTAACCTGATGATTGAAGCATTGCCTGTGGTGGTCGCCGTTGTTGCTGCCAAGCAGGTATCTGGGCTTGAGGAAGTAGCCATCGTGGCTGGCGTCATTACTGGCGTGCTATCTGTAAAAGGGGGGCTGATTGGCGGGATTATCGGCGGGATAGTAGCTGGCATTCTGGTTCAATTTTTGCTGTTAAAATGTTTGAAATATGGTTTTCCGGCAACTACGGCAAATATTGTTGCTGGTGGTATTTCAGGGCTGATTGCAGGGTTGTTGATTTACCTGTTTCTTGGTCCTTTGGCGCAGATGCTTGGTGATGGGATTCGTTATGCCATCAATTCGGCACTTGAAGTCAATGCTGTTCTCTGTGGAGCGGTTGCCGGTGCACTGATATGGCCGGCAATTATGGGGGGGATGTATCATGGGGCAATCCTTCCTGTGGTCCTTTTGGAGATGGAAAAGACTGGCAACAGTTTTCTGGGAGCCATAGACCTTGTCGGCTTGGTCATGGTTTCTGCCGGCATTATGCTGGCTAACATCGTTTATCCGCGTGTCAAGGATGACAGATCTTTAGCAGTTCCTGGACTTTTCATTAACTTTGTTTTTGGAACTTTTGTGGAAGCTGCTTATCCTTTTATGTTCTCAAACAGGTTGGTCATGATCGGCGCCTTTATCTCTGCGTGCGTTGGAGGAGTATGTGTTGGATATTTTAACATACATGCTACGGCGTATGTTCCAAGTATACTTGCACCTTCACTTTCAACAAATTGGCTTGGCTGTGTAATTTCTATGCTGGTAGCAACTACATGTGCATTTTGCATAACTGTTTTTGCAAACTGGATTGCAAGCCGTAAGCTTTCCTCTGAGAAGGGTGAATAAACGTTAATAGGAGGGATTAATATGTTTCAAACTGATATGAAGAGAAAAATGGAGAATTCTCGTAAGAAAGTATGGGATGCAATCAAAGCCCACGGTGGAACGACACTGCTCTCTACCGGCATCACAGGAGATGATGCACGCATGGCAAAAGCTGCCGTTGATGCAGGGGCGCGTCTTTTGGAGCCGAATCATCCGGCTGTCGCATTGGCGCGCGGTATTCATGGTGTCGATAATATGCACGCAGCTGAACGAATTCGACATACGGTTCCACTGCAAGAGATGGTGAATGTTGTTTCAGGGGTTCGTGCCGTTGTAGGTCAAGATATCTATATTACGGTTGGCATCCCAGGAGGCTTTACGGAAGTAATGCCCGTGGAGCTGCGGGAAGATGATTTTCTGAAGATATCGCTGGCGGGGACGAATGGCCTTCATATTCACAAGACAAGTATTGAAGACCTTGCTGATGTCATACATTTGGCACACAAATATGGGATGTTGGTGGATGCGTACATAGGACGCTCGTCAGATCTGCACCCATTTGGTATTCCAGCCGATACTCCGGAGGAGGTAGAAAAGACCGCAAAGAAAATGGAGGAAATTGGTGCGGATATGATCGGGCTTATGACGGGGATGAGCTATGAAGGTGTCGCAGCCGGAGAAATTCCTGTCGTGATGAAGGAACGCATTCAGGCGTTGGTAGAAGCTGTTAAAGTTCCGACGTTGGCAGAAGGCGGTATCAATGCTGTGAATCAAAAGGCTTTTCGCAATACGGGAATACATATTATTGTGGTTGGCACTGCTTTTGATGATAGTGCAAGGATGGCGATACAGTCTTCCGTCAAAAAGTTTATTCCAAGCGATGAAAAAAGAGCTTAAATTGACACCGCTGGCAGCTAAGTATCAGAAATAAGCTCTATCTAAGAGGGGAATGACCGTTCCCCTCTTAGATTATATCACGGACTGGTAATCAGTTGCAATTTTATTTTTTTGTATCAAAGGTTGGTAGATTGCAAGAATAAGTTGCACGGCAAAAAAGACTAGCAGATCGAAGCCTTACGGCACTAATTCAAGAAACATTCCTGTGCAGTGCGGCAACCGAGTTTCTTGCGCGGCAGGTCTCTGAGCCATTGTTGTATCGCAATGATCTCATTTTCCGTGCAATCCTCCAAACGCTTTCCCTTTGGGATAAAACGTCGTATGATGCGATTCATGTTCTCGATCATCCCTTTGTCACTCGGACAATATGGATGCGTGTAGTAGATGCGAAAATTACAACCTTCCTCAAGTTTTGGAAGCCGCGAAAACTCCGTCCCATTATCCGTTGTAATCGTCTCAAAAAGTTCTTCGAAAGAGCCACCAAACTCTTCTTGGATGGCTTGCAGTGCCTCCATGATCGAACTGTTCTTTTTGTCCTTCACCTTGCGCAAACATGGAAATCGGCTCTTGCGTTCCGCAATGGCCAGAAGCGCTTCCTTCCCCCTGCTTCCACCAAGCATGAGGTCGGTTTCCTCATGGATCTCTTGCATATAAAACCCTAATGAATTTGAAGCTGATTTCTTCAACCGCTTCTCATCGGATTAGTTGCTCTTTTTTGTGTCTACTCTATTGACTGTGGTTCAATATGTGCAACTTAATTTTACAATCTACTCGTACCAAAGGTTACAGCATTTCTTCACCGACCTGCGTTATAATCGTCACATAGAGATGACAAAGAGCATTTGATATATAAAGGAGCTTTGACGATGGAGAAGATACTGGATCTGAAAAAGACAGTCGTCGAGTTGGTGGAGGAAAATCCTGAAGTCAGTGAGATCATGGCGGGGATCGGCTTTAAGGAGATTACAAATCCCGTTGCACTGAACGTGATGGGGCGCATCATGACGATCCCGCGCGGTGCGGCGGTGAAGGGAATTGATCTCGCGAAGGTGATTGCCGCCTTCGAGGAGCACGGCTATACCGTGCTCAGTGACGATGCACAGTCGCGGCAGGGACGTCTGCGCGGCTTTATCGAGCGCCTGTCGGATGGGGAGGAACTGGACTCCGTCCGCAAGGATTTTGTCAAGGAGTTCAGCCACGTCGAGGCGCATGAGATCATGGATGCCGAGCAGTCCCTCATCAAGGAGGGCATGCCAGTCAGTGAGGTGCAGCGTCTCTGTGACGTGCATTCTGCACTCTTTCATGGGACGGCGTCTGCTCCGCCCGCAGGTGCGCTTTCGCATGATGAAATTCACGCGCAGGCAGCATCGGTCGACCCGAATGATATGGACGCACTGCCTGAGGGACATCCGCTGACGATTTTGCGCGCGGAGAATCACGCCCTTGAACAGCTGCTCGATACGATTACGGCGGAGCTGGACGGCGCGAAGCGCATGGATGTCATGCTGACGCACATGCTTTCCCTCGGCGATCTGCGGATGCACTACATCAAGAAGGAAGAGCTGCTGATGCCGGTGCTCTATGACTATGGCGTTACCGGGCCGTCGCAGGTGATGTGGGGCATTGACGATGAGATGAAGCGCGAGCTCAGCATGATCATCAAGGCACTCAAGGCGGATGCAGAGACACTGCCGCTCTATGAGTCGCGCATTCGTGATCTTGTGCAGCGCGTGCGCGAGATGACCTTCAAGGAGGAGCGCATCCTGTTTCCTCTCAGCCTGCGGTATTTTACGCAGATGGAGTGGTACCGCGCCTACCACGATCTCGTGACGATGGGATCGTCCTTCGGCGTCGACCTTCCCGCGTGGCCGGAGGCACAGGCATGGCTCGATCAGGAGGCGGCGCGCGTTGCCGATGCGCCGTCTGGGGGAGCGCTTCAATTTCCAACAGGCACGCTCACAATGGAGCAGCTGACGGCGATCTTCAAGCTCCTGCCCGTCGATATCACCTTCATCGACAAGGACGATGTCGTCCGCTTCTTTACCAACGAGGGGCAGGTCTTCACACGCCCCATGTCCGCGCTCGGGCGTGACGTGATCAACTGCCATCCGCCCGAGATCATTCCCGTCGTGCGCAATCTGATTGCGGACTTCAAGGCGAAGAAGCGCACGCAGATGGTCGTCTATCGCCGCATCCGCGAGCAGCCAATCCGCGTGCAGTATCAGGCAATGTACGACGCGGCCGGCGAATATCTCGGCACGGTCGAGTTCGTGACCGATCACGCCGAGGCACTCGAGAAATTTTGCCGCTGAAAGATAAGATAAAAGAAGCTGTCCGTAAGTTGTAAAATAAATTGACGCAAAAAGTTCCATTTTGCAAACGGTTCAGTTAAACTTTTAGTCACAACACAAAA
>PPYF01027944.1_pt1 | contig 19723 bp, 18 predicted proteins | sample 1559871 | NCBI WGS metagenome assembly PPYF01 (sample SAMN08240021, study PRJNA423297) | Human gut metagenome, whole genome shotgun sequencing project. | reverse complement strand
CGGTGCAGAGCTTTTTGTCAAAGGTCTTGCAAAGAAAGTTCTTCTGGCAGATAATCTCTCGGTTTTATACAGCAGTATCTGTGGTCATCCACAGATGTCTGTATTTACTTCATGGCTTGGCATTCTGGCTTATACAATGCAGCTTTATTTTGACTTCAGCGGCTATTCGGATATGGCCATCGGTCTGGGAAAAATGCTGGGATTTGATTTTAATAAGAACTTTGATTATCCCTATATTTCCACCAGTGTTTCTGAATTCTGGAGACGCTGGCATATTTCTCTTGGAAGCTGGTTCAGAGATTATATTTATATCCCGCTTGGCGGTAATCGGGTCTCCACTCTGAAACATATCCGAAATATCCTTGTGGTATGGGCACTTACCGGTCTGTGGCATGGTGCAAGCTGGAATTTCGTACTATGGGGTGTTTATTACGGACTCTTCCTTTTACTCGAAAAATTTGTACTTCAGAAATATCTGAAAAAAATACCATCCTGGCTTTGCACTGTATACACTATGCTTGTAGTCATGATCGGATGGGTATTCTTCAGCCAGACAGACTTTGGTGCCCTTGGCCATTACCTTGGAACTATGTTTGGGATCGGAGCTTCCGGTTTCATAGACAAAACTGCACTTTACTACCTCAAGACAGGATTTATCCTTCTTCTGATCAGTATTCTTATGTGCCGTCCTGCTCCTTACCAGTACTTTAAGCGTCTGGTCAGACGCAGACCTGTTGCTGCAGTGATCATAAATCTTATTTTATTTGCATTATCGATTGCCTATATGGTTTATAACTCTTACACACCATTTTTATATGCAAAATTTTAGAAGGTAAACAATATGAAAAAATCATTAAGAAATTATCGTTTATTTTTCCACAGAATGGGACTTTTATTTTTATTTATCCCCTTGATCGTACTCATTCTGAGCATTGTGCTTCCTGACAGAGGATTTTCTGAAAAAGAAAACCGCGTACTTTCTTCCCTGCCTCATTTAAACGGCAGTCAGATTGCTTCCGGCGGATTTGAAAAACAATTTGAAACCTATGAAAATGATCAGTTTCCACTTCGCGATCTGTGGATTACCCTGAAAGCCGGAACTGACCGTCTGATGGGAAAAGTAGAATCTAATGGCGTATACGTTGGAAAATCCGGATATCTTATGGAAGAATTTAAAGCGCCTGATCAGACACAGTATGACGCCACTGTAAAAGCAATGACTGACTTTGCGCAAAAACATTCTGATCTGAAACAATATGCACTGATCGCCCCAAATTCTGTGAATATCCTGAGCGACAGGCTTCCTCAGCCAAAGATATGGGAATTGATACTTCAGCAGACACTTATGACAAAGCACCTGTCACCCGTTCTTTTCAGGGAACACTGTCTGCCAAAAGCGGTTTCCGCTCCGGCGAAAAAGATGAGATCGATGTATTTCTCCCCACCGGAGATCAGGCGCTCTCTTCTGTAGTTAATTATGTAGACGAACAGAAAAAAAGTGCCAGCTTCTATGATACTGAGAAACTTGAGACAAGAGATAAATATGCATTATTCTTTGGTGGAAACCACGCTCAGATAAAGATCAGTACTCCTACTGAAACAGATAATACACTGCTTGTGCTTAAGGATTCATACGCAAACAGCTTCATCCCATTTCTTGCTCAGCATTACCGAAAGATCATAATGATTGATCCCCGTTATTACTTTGGAGATCTGGAGCAGTTAATGCAGGTTGAAAATGTTCAGGAAATTCTGTACCTGTATAATGCTAATACCTTCTTCACAGACACTTCTCTGGAGCTTGCCCTGACAACTGCTGAACAGGATTCTTCTGATACATCTGATATCAGATAATATTATATCAAAAAATCCCCACCGAAATCTCAATGCCGAGGAAACATTGACTTTCGGTGGGGATTTTTCACACATTCACACACATTTTATAACACACACTTTTCACACACTTTTTAATAATAGGTCAGGTATAACGACTGATTTAAAACAATAATACTGTGTCTTGCATTCCCCGTTCCCAGTTTATCTGTTTTTTATATCAGCTGTACCTTAATGTGTATTATATCAGCATTTACGCCCTCTTTTCATTTTATGCAAATTCAGCAATTTATTCTGCAAAAGTGTCCTTTGAGTCTCCAAAATGATTTACAAAATAATCATAGTACGTATCCAGTATTTCTTTCCGCCCACGAACACGTATAGGCACAAGTGTTCCATCTTCCATAATAAAATCGTCCTCTACATCCTTAATATAATCCATATTTACCAGATAACTCTGATGGCAGCGCAGAAAACGTTTCTCGTTAATTCTCTTCTCAATTTCTCCCAGCTTGTCCACTGTTATAATTTCGGAACCATCTGACAGATGCAGGGTGACATTATGTTTATTGCTGTCAATATACATGATATCATCTGTACATGGATAACGGTACTGTCTTCTATTTTTAATCGCAACACGCCTTTTCATATCCGTTTTAAGAATCCTGTTCAGAAGTTTCATCAGTTTCTCTTCTGAAAATGATTTCAACAAATATCCGGAAGCCTGTACTTCATAACTCTCTATGGCATAATCCGGTGAGGCGGTAAGAAAAATGATCGGCACCTTACACTGTATCTGTCTCAATTTTCTTGCAGTTTCCATTCCATTAAGTTTCTTCATACAAATATCCAGAAAAAGCAGATCCATAGCAATGTATCCTTCTTCCACATCGGCTATAAGCGTCTCTCCTGAATCATATTCTACAATTGAAACCTCTTCATTTATTTCTTCAAAATACTGACACAATATTTCTTTTAAAAGAAGTCTTTCAATCTCAACATCATCACAAACGACGATCGTTTTCATGTAATTTCCCCTTTCCGTATCAATATAAAAAGCAGCTTCCAAAATCCTGTCAGTCGCAAAGTTCTGACATTTATCTGTAAACAGCACAATTTCTATTAATTATATATGCTTAATCCTACGTATTCAAGTACTTTTTTCATTTATTTTACTTTTTTATAACAATCATTGTTGTTTACTTTTTTTGTGTTATACTTATATGGCAGCTTCACTTATGACAGCACTTTGGTAAAACAATCATATACTGAACTGTTACTCTATTTAACCGAATCAGGTAAGTCCCCTGCGGAGCAGTTATTCGGTGTAAAGCTGCGTAGCAAAGCGGATGATTTTATCCGCTTGACACAGAAAGAAGGAATTATATGCGTCAGGAAAAATTTAAAATGGAACGTCAAGGATTAATAAATGTGGGAGATGAAATAGAAATTTCCGAATATCAGTCTTTTATGAATTACAGTTATATCATTGAACCGGCTGTGGCAATGTCCGGCTGTTATCCCAATGCAGAACGCATCAAATCCAGAAAAGGAATCGTAAAAAATATTGAACATACACCGCGAGGTTTTATAGTGACTGCAGAATTTGATGAATAGTTACATATATTTTTCAAACACACTTCAGAAAGGAAATTATCATGGACAATAAAATAATAATCCGTACCGCTTCTGCTGCAGATGCACCGGCACTGCTTAAAATTGAATTTCACACTCATATGGGATATCGTCTTGTAGGTGAGTTCCATAAATGCGGTTACAAATTCAACCACTGGTATAATATGGTCTGGATGGAGAAGCTGATCGGTGAACATCTAACAGTTCAGGAGCCACCGAAATTCCCTCTCCTGTAGCCTGTTATTTCTGTGACTTCCAGAAATTATCAGAATCCATCCTGTGTCACTATCGCAAGTGTCAGTATACATTAACACAAAAAAACCTTAGAAGATATTTCTAAGGTTTTTCAAGAGGTGCCACCCGGATTTGAACCGGGGATAGAGGTGTTGCAGACCCCGGAAAAAAACCTCGGAACCCTCTAAAACTCTAAGGTTTTCCAAACTGTCCACCTTATATCCACCCTAATTTTCATGTTGCTTTCATGCCATATCAGGTATTTTACTGTGCCAAATCTATGCCACTTAGCACCCCTATGGGCATATTATATACATTTTAGTATCTTTCGTCTACAATTATTTTACTACAACTACAATATTATATGGAGGTTTATCGTGAATTATCAATTAGAATTAAAACAAATTGTGGATTTTCCACGCTGCCGGATTTACCGGGAATTTATACAAACCCTTATGAAAGACAGAAGCATCCGTACCAACGGAGGTTCCTGTCTTTTTTATTTTCTCATTTTATGTTCTTATGCAAATTACAGCTCCTCTTATCGGAACATCGAACACCTTACTTACAAAGTTGTTCCTGGCGAATGGATCTGTTCTCTTAAAGAACTCCAGATTCACTTCCGCCAAAAATTCCAGCACCAGGTCATATCCATATTGGATACCCTGGTTGAGCAAAACCTTTTAACCTACTCACTGCACGAAAAAAATAAGATTATCCAATACAAGATCAAAGACTGGCCAAAAGATAATACTGCCCTTTCCTATAATTACCCATGCAAAAAAGACATCGGGTTTTTCTTTTTTCCAATCGCAGATGTTCATAAACTAATCGGACTGGGAAAATGTTCAGAAATGGATGCTCTTTTGGATCTTTGGATTCATGCAGTCTATAATGATCCATCTGTGCAAGGCTCTGATGCCGGTCCAGTAGTATATTTTCGCAATCAGACTGGAAATCCCTTGTTCAGTTATCAGGAACTTGCCAGACGTTGGAAACAGTCGAAATCTTCTGTATCCCGTCTGCTTAAAAAACTTGAAGATACCGACATGATCACACTGATTTCCTATTCCGGGAAACATGGTAGCATGGTATATCTGCGTAATTATCTGTCCGTTATGTTTAATATCAGTGATGTCATGATTGATAAGGAGGAAATTGCCATGAAAATGCAACTGCCAATACATATAACCGAAGATACCTTGCCTGACAAAAACAATTCTGAATGCGTTTCAGAATCTATTACTGACGAACAAATCATCGTTTCACAGGAAGGCTCCTGCGTTCCAGAATCGCACATCAAAGTCATTGTTCGCAAAGTCGCTGAAATACTGGAAATACAAGGCATTTCTTGTTGTAGATGCCCCAAAACAAAGTATATATTATCTCCTTTATCAGCCTGCAAGGATAGTATATATCTATATTCACTACGTATTATCTGCCCCTGGGGGAAAGCCGCCTATCAGTTTGAGTTAAAACTAAAACCGGAAAATCCCGCCGTCACCAACGTCCCAGGGCATACTCCGCCTCTGCAGCATACCTTACCTGCCTTCGCTGAAATCCCAGAAGTTCTGTTGAAAGGAGGGGTTGTATAATGGCAAAGAAAAATCACCACCCTGTTTCTGCTGAAGTAGAAAATAATCCGCTGTACCATGATACCTATAAACTGCTCCGTTGTTACCGGGATTCTACTTATAGCCTGATGGTTGCTGTCCGGCAGGTGGAAATTCAATTCCAACTGGAATACAACACCAGTGTAGACGAATTTCTAGATTCCATCTATGCTGCAGGAGCAGATCTGGGAGACAGCCAGATTGAAGAATGGGCAAAAAGCATTGCCCGCAGTAACAAAATGATAAAGCTGCTTCTCTCTTCTGTGGATCTGCTCCGGAAAAATCATAAACATGGGGAAGAATATTACTGGATATTATATTACGCCTTTCTGTCTCCCCATGAACTGAAAAACACAGAGGAAATCCTGGAAGAGTTGGAAAAGCACGTTCCCAGTATCTCCTACCGGACGTACTACCGAAGGAGGCAGGCTGCTATTAACGCTCTTAGCAGCATACTATGGGGATTTTCTGCAAAGGGGACACTGGAAACTTTAAATAAGTTTTTCCCAAAATAAAATCGACATTTTCCATATAGGCACTCATTCTCTATATTAAAATGAGTGCCTATAAAAATTGATTTTCCCAATTGTACCTTTTACAGTAGTTATAAGTTTCCAAATACCACATCTTGTTCTATTTATATTTATTTGCTATAATATGATAGTTGAAAACCAATAATTTCTTTACAAAATAGGGGAGATTTCTCTAATTTTACCTATTATTTCAAATGACTAACGGAGTGAAAGAATTAGATATGCCTAAGGAATTTAAAAGTGTGGCAGAACAATTAAAAGCAATGTACAATGCATTGAAAAAATGGCCATTCATGATGGGGATAACCATTCTTATGTTTGTACTTCTGATTTCGTCAGAATACTTGACAGATAATGAGTTTATACTTTTTTTACAAATAATAGGGTTTGCTATAAGTTTTGCATTCATAGTAATGATTTTAATACTTGATAAACACGGAAAACAATATTTGAAGAAAATGAGTTTTTTTGCCAGCTTATGGTTTGCATCCTGTCTGGCTCTTGCAGATTTCAATCAACCCACTCTTAAATTAATCATCCAATTATATACTGCCTTTCTTTTCATTTTTGATGCTTGTATTATTCCCGATTTTCTCTCAAGCATTGATCCTCAGAAAAACAAGAATGAGTGTGTTTCTAATGAGCTAAAAGAAAAAATTGAGAAATTAGAAAAAGAAATTGAAGAACTCAAAAAGTTCGAGAAAAAGACAGACTAATAACTTCTTGAGTGAGTTCTACTAAATAATTACAAAACTATAACATCGAGAATACTTGGAAACTTATTTCTCTCTAAATGTGCTTTAAGATGATTAACTCTTCATCTTATCATTTTTAGTAATTAAACATGTTAAAACGTTTCCCCCTCCATTGCAAGAACATAGAGTTCCTTGAATATTTCTATTCTTAAGAATTCTATGTTCTTGAATAAATAAAAGCTTAATATAAAAAATTTCACCTTATTCGCTGCATGCTGATGGTTCTATATAATCTTCCTCATTTCCTATCCTTCTTCTATATGCTACAGTTCCTCCTTGTCTTTGCATTGCCCCTATTCGCTTCTCAACCTGTATAATATCCTCCATGCTAATTAGCGGATGTGTTGTAAAGAAATAATCACTGTTGGCATACCATAATAAATTATCAAACATATCTTCTTCAATATGTATATTAAAATCTTCCTTTTCCCACCATAAATCTGAAGGCAACAATAATAACCAATTCAAATTACACACTATTTTATATTTTGTACATATTAATTCAATCGTATCTAGTGTTTTATTGATCATTTCCATTGTTTCCCATGGAAATCCTATAATAAAGGAAAGAAAACAATGCTTATCAAATTGATACTGTTTTAAAATTTCTAAAGCACTAAAAAGTTGCTCTACCGTTAACCCCTTTCTTATTTTTTTCAATCCTTCATTATACCCACATTCTACACCTATTTGCATAGATGAAACCATTTGCAGTGGTATATTCTGTAATATTTGATTCTTTAATATATCAGTAACTCTTGCTTCGATAAATACCTTTTCGGTATAACCATACAAACGATGCAACTTTTTAAAAACATTAATAGCTCTTTCTCCATTTGCCGTAAAACAATCATCTACGAATAGTAATCTAGTCCCTCTATTTATGTTATCTTTAAACTGCAGTGCATGCTTAACACGTTTAATTACATGCTCAACAGATAAACCTCTCCAGTTTCTCCTATGGGGTATGGAACAAAAAGCGCAACTAAAACGACACCCTCTAGAAGTTTCTACCGGCAACTGTGTATATGGATTGGATGAAGGTAATAATTCATATGCTGGATACGGTGTATTTTCCATTTCTTCGACTGTTAGTTCTATTTCATCTTCATTTCGTAACACATTACCATTCAGTTTATAAGTAATACCTTTAACACCCTCTAATGTCATATTATACTCAAGAGCATTGCATAAATTCACAATAATCTTTTCACCCTCACCACGCATAACTATATGGGCATCTGATGATTCTAAAACATGTTTATCAAATATTGATGGGTGCAACCCACCCAATGCTATTTTAACGTCTGGAAAATTATCCGCTATTCGTTGGATAATAACCTTTGTATTAGACCAATTAAAAGAATTGACTGAAAACGCAATCAACTGTATATCTTTACTAGAAATTTTTTTCATTATATACTGAGCGCATAATTCCTCTATATCCCCCTTGTGTTCATACTGGATAAATTCGCAAGGATCAATTATGCTTACTTCATGTTTATTTTTCATTAATATAGAAGCCAAAAGATAAATTGCCATCGGTGCTAATTCCAAAGGTTCAAATTGATTTTTACTTATCTTTTGTGGTAACGCAACTATTAAAACTTTCATAAATTATCTCCTTTTTAATATCTTTATTCCTACAGCAGCCCCAATAACTATTTCTGCAAGTATTATCGAACTAATAGTTAAACGGACTCCATAAACATACGCAATAACATACAATTCACATGTCAAAAAAACTATATTAAAATACATGTTCAAATACGAAATAAATTTCTCATTTTCTCTTTGGAAATATTTATATACAACAAACCTAAATATTTTTTTTCCTATGCTGAGGGTAAGCACAGAGATGATTGGCATAATAAAAATATATGTCTTACTAACTATATTACTGGGTTCTGCTGCACTCCACTGAATTGATATTTTATTAGGAACCAAAAAGAAAAATATTATACTAACAAGTATACAAACTATCGTTACAATAATAGATACTACTGTAAACTTATCCTTCCTTTTCATATAATTACCCCTTTCACTTCAAATCACGTCTTTTAAATATTATATACGATAAACTCAATGTAGAAATACTCCACACTACTACAATTATCAATATTTTAGCAATAAAGTTAATATCAATATCTTGTTTTACCCAAACATCTAAATAACCTATAGGTGTAACTTCTAAAATTCTCTTAATAAGATTTATTTTTTCTCCTAATGATTGTAATATAGGAAAACCAATCCCTATTACCAATACATTAAATAACAGTCCAGCTTTGGATCCCTCCATTATAAATTCCACTCCAAAACACATAAGAAATATAGTAATTTCCAATAGAATAGTAACCAATAGTTTTAAAAATATCATTCCAAATGAAAAAGTATCATTCGTCCATCCATAAAGCATGGTTGTTACACATGTTAATACCATTGGATATAAAAAAGATAAAATAACACTATAAAAAATATTAACTATCCCTTTACTGACAAAAATTATTTTTCTATTATTGCCAAAAGATGCACTTAATTGTAATGTTCTGTTTTGAAACTCGCTACCTAAATTAACATCCAAAAATATAGAACACAAGATTATTGCAACACTAATATTACTCATACCACTTTTTAGTGCATTTTCCCCTGACAACTCCTTTATCTTTCCCGCCATATACATAGAATGATTCATATAAACTGTAATTACTCCTAATACTAATGCTCCCACACAGAGTATAGTAAAAATTTTTGTGTGGCGTGTTTTATATTGCTCGCTTCTGATAGCATCTAACATATACTCATTCCTCCAATATATCTAAATATATTTCTTCTGGCATCTTATCCGGATATTTATGAACAATTTCCTCATACGTAAAATTCTTCTTAATAGTCCCTTGGGATATAAAAATATAATCTGTGGCTACCCTAAATAATTCATCTAATATGTGGCTTGAAATTAAAATTGTAATACCTTTTTCTCTTAAATCACTTAAAAGTTTTCGTATCTGAATAGTACTTTTAGGATCTAACCCATTTAATGGCTCATCTAATACCAATAATTGTGGTTTCCCAATTAAAGCAAGGATAATACCTAATTTTTGCTTCATGCCTAGTGAATAATTTTTTACTTTTTTATGATTTTCCCAAATTCCAAATTTCATTGCAAGCTCCACAATTTCTTTTTCTATCAAAGTGCTTCTCATCAAACTTATAATTTTTATATTTTCTTTTGCCGTAAGCCCCGGATAAAACGCTGGTTTTTCTATCAAAGCACCTATATTTTTGCTTTTTAACTCCATTTTTCCATTATCAGATCCAATAAGTCCCGATATAATTCTCATGAGAGTTGTTTTTCCAGCACCATTCTCTCCAATCAGTGCATAAATATGGCCTGTATATATTGATAAATTTATATTATCTAAAGCTTTTGTTTTACTATACTTTTTTTCGATTCTTTCACATTTTAAAATAATATCTTCCACTATTAGAATGCTCCTTTAAATAATTTAAGAGAGGATTTTAGTATTTAAAAATACTAAAATCCTCAATGCTACCATAGTTTAGGCTTAAATATTAATTGTAATGATAACCGTATCTCCAGCTACAGCTCCGTTAACATAGGTAACATAATATGTTTCCCATACCCATTCTGTACCATAAGTTGAAACTCCACTACTGTCATCACCATCCAAACCTTCCACTACCGGTGGCTGATATCCATTCATATCCTCGCCCATACGGTTTCCTCCTTTCATAAATATTTGTTTTATCAAAATACTCACGTATGATAAAACACTCTATCATATATCTCAATTATTGGGTAAAAGACTCAAATCATCCAAATCCTTTTCTAACATATCAATGTAAATATCATCCATGAACGTAGCAGGAAATTTTTCTGTGATTCTCCCCATGTCTCCAACTGATTTAATAAATGCTGCCATATAACAAGGAATCTTTTTCTTCCATAATTCATATAAACCACCATTCCAGTACTCTTCAATACTATGATTTCTGATGTTTCCAACAACTAATGGCAGGTAAGGGCTTGTAACAATATCTCCATTTGCACGAATACTTATATAATACATCGGTAGTTCTGTATGTTCCGGAAAACGTATTAAATGATCAACAGGATCTCCCCATACAATTTTAATACTTGGGTTACGTGCATTAATCGTATTAATTGTGTTTACCAATTTTCTATATTGAATATCTGTAGGACAAATATTCTCTAAATTTTTATTCCCACGTCCTAATGGCATAAGTGGCTGTACACGTAACTCAATTTTATTATTAAAAGACATTGACTCTAATTTTGTATGTAATTCTTCCAACTCCTCTATGTTAAATGATGTTGGTGTAAATGCAATCGACATTTCCATATCATACTTTCTAACAATATCTATGGCTCTAAACACGCTGTCATAAACGCCTGTCTTATTTCTTAATTTATCATGGCTCTCCGCTTTAGCACCATCTACGCTAAACTGTATGCTATTCAATCCCGAATGATATAAATCTCGTATAACACTTTCTGATGCCAAAATGCCATTGGTTACTATTGCTGTCCTGACTCCGCAATTACTTAACATTTTTATACATTTGCAGATAAGTTCTTTTCTCAATAATGTTTCTCCGCCACAAAAACAAAAATTCAACAATTTCATAGGCAAAATATCTTTAACAAATTTAATCACCTCATCATCAGATAATTCATGTTCCATTACTCTGTTTTCACCACTTGCATTGTAACAATGCAAACATCTTAAATTACATTTGTTTGTTATATCTAAAGCTAACTGATATGGTCCTACTGTAAAGTCTATATTTCTATTCATATATATACCTCTCTAATGCTCATACTGTCCAATCATAAATAATTAAGTCATTTCCTTTTCCATACTCATCCATTAACTGTGAAACCTTTTTAAACCCACAATTAAACAACTGCTTTTCCAACATTTCTAAATCTGAACCTATCGTTTTAATTCTCAACTTAGAAATATTAAATGGATACAAACTCTTCAATAGTTGTTCACACCCTATAAGTACTTGTTCCAATATTTCTTCTGGAACTAATAATGTTGTAATTTCTAATATATCCGTTTCTGGGTGATTATTGGATATAGATGTTATTCCCATTACATTTCCTTCTCTATCTTTTAACACAAAAAAATCCTCTTTATAATAAAACATCTTGCTCCTTAGTACAGTTTCTTTTTGGTAATCACTCAATCCTTTATTCCTATTTGCTGGGCAATTATGATATGTATATTCTGTATTATCTGCATACATTTTATATGCAGATAATATTTCCCTAATGTCATCTTCAGTTGCCCAAATCAAATCATATTTTTCATTTAATTTTATAGTTCCGTTTACCATAAATGGTGATCCTCCTTTTCCCCATGACAAAGCCCATAATTTATCAAATGCAAACAATGTAACCACAACATCTTTAAGAAAATCAGCCGTAGGATTCATATATGAATATCTTGTTGCAAAATCTTCTTTGATTTGTTCTACTATCCTTTCTCCATTGCATAGCTTAAGTATTTCCCATGCTTCTCCATTCATAACCATTTCTTGAGTCTTTCCGTTTACAATAGCAAAACTTTTTTTATTACCTTTTTCATGTCGGAAATAAAATATTCTTTCTTCCTCAAATTTAGGAATACTCTTTAATAGTTTTTCCTTATTAGTTAAACTTATATTATCGTAAAACATATACTTACCTCCTTTGATATTAACTACTGAGTTCTCCTTTCTTTTATTTTAGATAAATAGTTTTTATATCAGAAAATCTTTCAAAAAGATTTCTTTCATGAGTTACTATAAAAATTATCCTTTCCCTTCCTAACTCCCAAAGAATCTCTGATAATATTTCCTTTGTTTTCATATCTAAATCAGATGTTGGTTCATCCAAAATCATAATATCTGTATTTTTTAATAATACTGGTAACAGTTGAATTCTTTGCATTTCCCCACCCGATAATTCATGAAATGCTCTATCTAAATAATGCAAAATATTAAATTGATTCGTCAAATATATATTTTCTAAATGATACTGTTTTATCAATATTTCAAGAGCACCTATATCAAAACGTTCTGCTAACATCTCTTTTACCGTTATATCCATTTCATTTTGATTTTGTATATATATAGATATTTTATTTTTTCTCAAGGATTCAATTTCTACTTCTGAAATAGGAATATTATTAAACTCAATGTTTCCCTTCTTTTTAGTGTGTAATAAACCACACAAAAGATATAAAAGGGTTGATTTTCCGCTACCATTCGCTCCCATGATCAGATTAATTCCTTCCATAAATTCTTCATTATAATTTGTTAAAATTTTTTTATTATCATAACTGAATTCTAATCTACTAATTTTAACTCTATTAATCTTTTGATTAACTATTTTTGTTCCGTACTGCTCCTTCTCCAAATTTTTTATTTTTGTAATCCAATCAAAAGAATTTTTTGCATCTTGGTATACTTGCCCAAAGGAAAAGAAAAATTTAATACTCTGTATCAGCATTCCAAAATATGATGAAATTATCAAAAACTCTCCTAATGTTAAGTTTCCAGAAATCATCTCAATACCACCAACTATTAATGCTGTTGATTTAAAAACAAGCGTAATGATACTCTCTAAAGAATTGTAAAAATATGAAAGCTTAGTATACTTCATGAATTCTTCTAAATATTTCCCAAACTCTCTTCTTCTTTTGTTTTCCTTATTTTTATAATCAGCCCATAACTTTATTTTTTTTATAAATTCAAATTGTTCATTAATATGCTTGTAATATGCAGACTGTTCTTCTTTATATCTAGTACTTTGCTCATACAACGGTTTTTTTAAATAATAATAACTAAGTATGTAAGCTGGAACTATGAACATTATAAGTAAAAATATTTTTTTATTTATTTTTCCAATTGCTATTATTACCCCAATTATAGTTAAACTCTGAAATACACTACTTATAATATTATCAAAAACAAAAGACCATATTTTATTTGCATCAATATTGATCTTTTGATGTAAATAAGATGGATTAAATTTACTACTTTCGCTATAGTCGGAATATTGTACACACCTTATAATTTCATTCATTGTTTTAAATACAAGTTGGGACTGAACTTTAGTTTTATAAATATTAAAACAATATGTCAACATTGTAGTTATCACCCCTAGCCCCACTATTAAACAACCAAATTTAATTATTTTTTCTTTACTTGGTGTATATATCACTATATTAAAGTAAAAACCGTTCAAATACGGAACAACTAATGCTAATACAAAAGTCAGGAAATTCCCCATAATTATAAAAATTAAAAGCCTTTTATTTTCACAAAAATTTTTATACACAAACCGTAATAGTTCCATAAATACCTCTTTATCAAAATTTCATATATCATTTCATTATAAATTTTTGTTTTTCCCACATTACCATAGTTCCTATATACTTCCTATATTTTTTGTTTTAAATGCACTTTTTTTTTTCTATTTGGCACATTTACTTCTTATATTTTACTTCAACTTGGCACACTTCTGCGATTGAAGGGTTATCTTACCCATGTTACAATTGATATTGCTTATAGTATTCCTATTTTTTACCGGCACCTTAATTGGTGCTTTTTTTGTACCCGTAAACCTTTCGCTGACAGTAGCCAATACTTACACAGTACGTACAGCGTACTTCCCCTAAAATAAAACGTATTCTGTGCGTACAGTGTAAGTAAAACTTCCTATTATATAATGAAGGGAGATTACCATGAAAACAAGAAATGAAATCTATCAAGGGGAAGGTGCCCAACTGCTCCGGTTCATTACAACTTACCATTCGCTGCAATATGAACAGATCTTACGGCTCTTTTCCAAAAACAGAGAGTCTATCAAGTCTCTGATCACCAGTCTGGTAAAACAAAAACGCATTATCTATGATAAGGAGAACGGGCTTCTCTGCGACAGCCAGGAATCTGCAAACACTCCTGATTATGGGATGATTGCATCTTTTTGGGTGCTTTTGGACTTCAAAAACGCCATTGTGTACCATACTGACGGTGAATTTCCTGTGAAACTGAACTTTTTCTCTAAAGATGAGTGGTATGAAGTCCTCTATGTCCCCCAGGAACAGGAATATCTTATCAATCATGTCATGGAAAGCCAGACAAAAAGCGATGCGAAACGGCTGGTTGTATTAGAATCGGAAGAACAGGCTTCAAAAATCCATATCACAGGTGTGATTGCCTTTTGCCTTGTAGACTCCTCTACCGGATCTGTCAGCTATTATGCAAAGAAATGAGGTATGTATGAACACCAAAACTGTTTTTGACCGTTTACAGAGCATTGATGATGAAGTGCAAAAACTCCACAACACTATTTTTGCATTGAAAACAACAGATATTCAAGCGTATGCCGACAAATACGAAGAGCTGAGTATCAGTGCTGCCCTACGTTCTGAAAGGATTGCCTGTCAGCTCAGAAATCTGGTATATACCACAACTGATACTGGAAAGAAAGACTATCTGAAACAGGCTGCGGCTGTGCAGGGAATCAAAATCTCTTTTTCAAATCGTGTTCTTTCCATTACCATGCCAGGGTTGCTGCCCAAACGTAAATTGCGAACCAACACTGCTTTTCTACATGAGCCATTAAACCTTGCCTTGCAGACTTATGTGACAGAACATTCTATTCCGTTATATAAAAGATGTGTGGTCTGTTTCAGTCAAATTTATGACCAGAGCCTTTCTTTACAACGAATACGTGATTACGATAATTTGGAGTTCAAACAGATTTTAGATACTATCGCTTCCTATGTTCTGGTTGATGATACAGGACTCTTTTGCGACTCCTATCACACTACGGAACTGGGTAATTACGATCACACCGTTATCTTTGTAATGGAACCGGAAATCTTTCCTGGCTGGCTGAAAAATAGAAAATCGTCTATCAAAACCATATCGGAAATTTCCTGATATTTTTCTTTCTTTTTCCGATATAGGTAATTTTTCTGCAAAGAAGCCATATTCTTTGCATTTTTTATGCTTAATACCGCCCTTACTTTACCCAAGTATAGGCTGTCATAGGTAAAAATCGAACTGAGGTGATGCTTATTTGATAAAAACCGATTCTATAAAATATCAGCTTTTGGAAATGGTTGGACTATGTGGGGAATTCCCTTCCGGACAGCTTAACAGATTGATTGAGAGTGATTCCTATGCAGAGAAGGTGGTTACAGATTTAAAGCAGAGTAAGCTTATAAGAACACACTATAAAGATGGCCTACGAGGTTATCGCCTTACCAAACGGGCAAAAGAACTGCTGCTTTCGCAAAATTCCTGTCGTTTTCAAAACTATTTAACCGGAAATGCAGAAACCAACCTCATACGTAGCGAATTACCAAGACGGCTGCGACTTCATCAAAAAGCAGAAACCTATTTGACGCTTTCCCATGCTGGAATCCCATTCTTTCCAGATGAAAAGCCCCTGCTTTTTTCTGAATCCGGCGAAGCGGCTACGTTTCCTGTGCGAAGCCTTCCTCTGTTTTACTCTTCTAGGGAAATAAAAAATCTTGGAGCATCCACTACTAAAATCAAAAATTCCCGTAGTATGGGAATCCTGATGGCTCCTCACTGTGTCTATGCTGTTTATAATACCGGAAATACACTTCTAAAATGGGAATACAAAACGGAAGTCCGACTCAATGCTTTTTTGCAGCACTATCTTCAAGGACTTCCTTACCATGGCCCGCCTACCGTTTATGCCATCATGACCGGCAGTGATATGGATATGGCTTTCCGTCTCCTTACCAGTACCGGGGGATACAAAAAAACACTGTTCATGCTGGATACTGCGTATGAACACTTCTATTTCCTGCCCAATAACAGCTACGGAGAATACCTGCTCCGTTTATTGGTACAACCCCAGCGTATGATGCAGCTTAATCAGTTACTACTGTCCGACTGTTTTCCCCAGCGTGAGGATCTGCCAATTGAACATGATGGAATAGACAGCCAGGAAAACCCTATTTTGCTTGCGTATGATTTTGACATGCAGCGTATCAACCGCTTCAATACTGGATTAAATGTATATGGGCTATCCGGGAACCTGATTTGCTTTGACTTTCAGCTTCCCTGCCTGAAAAAATACCTAACTGCAGATATACACTTCTCCAGCATTGATTTTCAAAAGTTTAAAAGGAGGTTTTTCAATGAACCGTAAATGGTGGAAGTTCCTGTTTTTGCTTCCCATAAGCGTCTGCACTCTGTATGCCGGAGGATACGCAGCACAATTTATTAAAAACTATCAGGAATGGACTTCTGCCGGAAACTTTGCCGGCAACGGAACCTATCCGCAAGCAGCTTCTTTACACCCATTGGTCTGCTTTCATACTGCCCTTACCGATTTCCCATACAATTTGTATGGGATTTTTCTTTGCCTGGTTCTCTTTGGGCTTCTTACTTTTTTACTTATGCGTATGGGATATGACAGAAACGGGGAGATTAGTGACCATGACCGGAACTTAAATTACTCTACAAAAGGAACCTACGGTACATCCGGATTTATGACTCCAGATGAAATGATGAAAGTTTTGGAACTGACCCGAGATGTAAAGAAAAATAAAGGAACCATTTTAGGCAAATTGAATGGCAAAGCCGTATGTCTTCCATATCAGACACGAATGAATAAAAATATCGCCGTGTATGGTGCCAGTGGTTCCATGAAATCCAGGGCATTTGCCAGGAATATGATTTTCCAGTGTGTCGCCAGAGGGCAGGAAGGCAACAACGCTTCCGGGGAAAGTTTAATCATTACCGATCCCAAAAGCGAACTCTATGAAAGCATGTCTGCTTATCTGGAAAACGAGGGCTATGTAGTAAAAGCATTTAATCTGGTCAATCCGGAAAACTCGGATAGTTGGAATTGCCTGGGTGAAATCAATGGACAGGAAACGATGGCTCAGGTATTTGCAGATGTCATCATCCAGAATACAGGTTCCGGAAAAGGAGATCATTTCTGGGATAATGCGGAGATGAACCTGCTAAAAGCCCTGGTTCTCTATGTGGATCAGGGATTTCCGCCGGAAGCCAGAAATATCGGACAGGTTTATAAGCTGCTGACCATGAGTTCCGAAAAGGAGCTGAACAGTCTTTTTGATCTGCTCCCAGTGTCCCATCCAGCAAAAGTTCCTTACTGCATCTACAAACAAGCCAGTGATACCGTGCGAAGCGGAGTTATTATCGGATTGGGTGCCAGACTTCAGGTATTTCAGAATAAACTCATTCGGCAGATTACCTCTTATGATGAGATTGATCTGACACTTCCAGGGAAACAGAAATGTGCTTACTTTTGCATTACCTCAGACCAGGACAGCACCTTCGATTTCTTATCTTCCCTGTTTATGACCTTCATCTTCATCAAACTGGTCCGTTATGCAGATAAATATGGAGAAGAAGGAAAACTTCCTGTTGCTGTACATATACTGGCTGATGAGCTTGCCAACACCGGAGCTATCCTGGAATTGAATAAGAAAATCAGTGTAATCCGAAGCCGGAATCTCAGCATTTCCTGCATCTTTCAGAATTTACCCCAGATGCAGAACCGCTATCCTTATAACCAATGGCAGGAAATTATCGGCAACTGTGACACTCAGCTCTTTTTGGGCTGCACAGATGAAGTTACTGCTACCTTTATCAGTAACCGCAGCGGCGATGTAACCGTAGGGGTAAGCAGCGAAGCCAAGCAGCTCAATAGTTGGCGGGTATCCGACTATACACCGGAATACCGGCAAACAAAATCTATCGGCAAACGAAAACTCTTAACACCAGATGAAATCTTGCGGCTCCCACTTGATACTGCCTTGGTTATCCTACGTGGGCAAAAAGTCCTAAAAGTAGAAAAGTACGATTATACCCTACATCCAGATGCCAAAAAGCTGACACCAAGAAAAGCATCGGAACACATACCTGAATGGCGCAAAAATGGTTCCTCGGAAGAAACAGATTATCGACCACAGCCCTCATTCGAATCTGCCAAAAGGAAACGCCGTTCATCTTCTGCGTCAATAGCAAAACAGAAACCACATTTTACATCCGAACCCGTTTATCAGGAACCTACTCCCGATGATTTTATGGAGGATTTACTTCAGGAAAATTTTATAGAAGATTCCCCCGACTCTGGCATGGTTCCTTTAGATAAAGATTCCATCATGTCATAACACATTTTGAAAGGAGATAACATTTATGGCAAACGAAACAATGAACCTGAACACCCCTATTTTAACCCTTGACTCCGATACTGTATTAGAAACTGCTCAATCAAAAGCGGATTTAATCTGGCATGACATCCAAAATGCCTATCGTACCCGGAAAATTCTCACCGGCATTCTGGGCGGTATTGAAAAGACCGAAGCCGGCAGCTTAATAGCAATTATTTACTATAAAGATTATCGGGCAGTCATCCCTATCTCGGAAATGATGATCAATCTGATCCAAGATGAAACTCATGATTACGGAGATTTCTCTCTTAGACAGAACAAAGTCCTTAATAACATGCTTGGTAGTGAAATCGACTTTGTAATCAAAGGACTGGATACCAAATCCAGAAGCATCGTTGCCAGCCGGAAAGATGCTATGCTGAAGAAACGTCAGATTTTCTATTTTGATCAGGACTCTTCCGGACAGAATAAAATCCACGAAGACCGTATTGTGCAGGCCAGAGTCATTGCCGTTGCTGAAAAAGTAGTCCGGGCAGAAATCTTTGGTGTAGAAACTTCCATCCTTGCAAGAGATCTGTCTTTTGACTGGCTGGGTGATGCCAGGGAACGATTCCAGGTAGGGGAACATATTCTGGTCCGGATCTTAGCTATCCAGGGAGATTCCCCGGAAACGCTCTCTATCCATGCAGATGTAAAAAGCGTGGAAGGCAACACCAGCAAAGAAAATCTGAAAAATTGTCGGGTACAAGGAAAATATGCCGGTACGGTGGAAGACATCCACAAAGGAACTGTTTTTGTCCGGTTAGAATTGGGTGTCAACGCCATTGCTCACAGTTGCTACGACAGCCGCACCGTTGGGAAGAAAGATAAGGTGTCCTTTGTTGTGACACATA
>PPYF01195903.1_pt1 | contig 19724 bp, 16 predicted proteins | sample 1559871 | NCBI WGS metagenome assembly PPYF01 (sample SAMN08240021, study PRJNA423297) | Human gut metagenome, whole genome shotgun sequencing project. | reverse complement strand
GGCATAGACGGACTATGGCTGGCTCTCGGCATCGGCATCGTGCTGGCGGCGGCTCTGTTCGCAGGGGCCCGGCCGCTGTGCGTGGCGCTCAGGGGCACGGGCGAGACGCTCGACCAGGCGGTGGCGTACACGCAGGCGGTGGTACTCGGCGCCCCTGGCATGCTGCTCGTGTACGCGGCGAACGGCATTTTCCGCGGTTTGCAGAAGGTACGCATCACGTTGGTGGCCGCGGTGTGCGGCGCCGTGCTCAACACCATGCTGGATGTGCTGTTCGTGTTCGGATTCGGCTGGGGCATCGCCGGATCGGGCGCGGCGACGATGATCGCACAATGGTTCATGGGACTGTTCCTGACGGTTCCGGCGGTGCTATGGGCGAAGGCCGACGGCGCTGCGCTGCGACCACGCCTGTCGGGCATCGCCGCCGCCGGAGGGGATGGCCTGCCGCTATTCATCCGCACACTCGCCATTCGCGCCGCGATGGTGATGACGGTCGCCTCGGCGGCCCGATTGGGAACGACAGTGCTGGCGGGGTTCCAGGCGGTGAACTCGTCTTGGAATTTCGCGATGAATATGCTGGATTCGGTAGGCATCGCCGGTCAGACCCTGGTGGGCGCGGCGATGGGCGCAGGAGACCGCGCACGCACACTGCGACTGACCCGGGCCACGGGACGAGCCGGATTGGCGGCCGGAGCCGCTATCGGCTGTGGATTCGCCGTGGCCGGCCTGTTCATCGGCCGCCTGTTCTCGCCCAACCCGCACGTCCAGTTGCTGGTCGCCGCCGGCATGGTGACGATGGGTGCGTTCCTGCCACTACAGGGGTGGATGATGGCGCTGGACGGCATACTGATCGGCGCCCGCGATTTCCGCTACCTGGCGATTACCTGCACACTGACCGCAACGGTATATATCGCATTGACCGCGATCTGCGTGGATGCGGCCGCGCCCATGCTGCCCGGCGACCTGGCCTCGACCGTGCTGCTATGGGCGATGTTCAATATCGTGCTCATGGGCGGCCGCGGCCTGTTCAATGGCCTGCGCATACGCAGCGAATCATGGCTCGGTCAGACCGCCCTCTAACGACCGGCCCGCGACAGCCCTCGCTGCGCTGCGGAACACCCACCTTGACATCGCCTTTGCCTCAGCTGAGCATCATATGATAATGGCATCGGCTCCCGAAGATGGGAGACGCCACGCGGAAGGAGATTCCGCCCCGAATCAGATGACATCCGAATACTCACAGATAAGCAAAGCATGATCGACGTGCGGGAGAAGGCCGCCAAGCAGTTCAGCGCGCGCCTGACCGGTCGCGGGTTCGAAAGCTGGGTGCGAGAGGGCAACGACACCTATGTGGTCGGCGGTCAGGAATACATACCGCAGGACCTGGTCGTGGTACGCGCCCTCGACGCGGCGGGCAATCCCGTGTCAGCCGAAGTCAACGTCGACATAGCCACCTTCAACCTGTACCCGGATACTCTCACGGGCGGCGCTGTACATGGCACGCACCAGACTTTCGCGCCAATGGCTCCACCCGTACCGCTTGGATATCTCCTCACCGGCCGTAGCCCCGAGCGACGACCCGTCGGCGCGGGTCAGGTCATACAGCATGTCCAGCAGCATCGGATCACGGTCCACGCAACGGGCGAGCGACTCCCCCACGGCCGGATCGTTCGGGTTCTTGCCGGTCGCGAACTCAGAGAGCGTCAGATGCTCCCGCACCAGGATGCGCACCCATCGCGCGATGTCCGCGTCGAATCCCATGCGCTTCATGATCACCGCGGCGTGACGGGCGCCCTCTGCCGCATGATCGGTCACGAACGGACGTTTGCCGACATCATGCAGCAGGCCAGCCAATAGCAGCGCCGTGTAGTGACGGTCGTCATACCGCTCGCCTCGCGCCGCCGAAACCCGCGCGAGCCGTGACGTCACCTCGACGCTGTGCCGGTCGATGGTATACCGGTGCGCTGCAGACGCGCTCGGGCGATTACGTATGCCCAGCCATTCAGGCATCCATCGACCGGGTATATCCACGAAATCCAGTTCCTCCCACACGCGCATGAGCGCCGGCCCGGAGGCCAGCAGACGCACGAACAGTTGGCGCGACTCATCATCCCACACGGAATCGCGGATCGGGCAGCGCCGCAGGTTCTGCAAGGTGACCGGGCTGATCGGCAGCTCGAACTCGGCAGCCGCCGCGGCCACGCGCAACGGCAGATACCGGTCCGACTCCGGTTCCACGCCCGGAGCCAGCACGATTTCCTGCTCGTGCTTGGCCACGCCGGGCGCGACCTGTTCGAACTTCGGGGCCTCTCGCCTGCCTCCACCGCGCGGCGACAGCATCTGGAAGAACGAGAAACGCGGGCGCTCATGCGTCAGCGAATGCTCGGCACGCGACGCCGTGGAATCCAGCGCGAACGCGATCTGTCGGCCTATGCGGGCGAGCCGGGTTTGCAAGTCCTCGATGGAACGCGCCTCCCGCTCCCCCGGCGGCAGTGTCGGGTCGGCAAGACCCCGCATCGCCGCCACCTGCGCCTGATATGGGGCGAGCAGCCGATTCGCGTCCTTGCCGGCAGCCAGATGAATGCAATCGCGCACGTCCAGCAACGCCTCGACCTCGTCGTCATACCGGCCGTGCGGTCGGTCGGCAAGCCATGACACAGTCAACGCGGAGACCAGCACCGAATCGCGCAGACCGCCTCGCGCCTCCTTGATGTCGGGCTGGTTCAGGTAGGCGAGTCGTCCGAACTCGTCCAGTCGCTTGCGCGCCGAATTCAGCAGTTCCGGCAGCCGCTTGCGGACCGCTCGACGCCAGCGTTCCAGAATCGACGTGGCCGTCGCCGAAATCAGCGCCGTATCGCCGGCGATCGGCTTGACATCCAGCCAGCCCATAGCGGCCGGCAGATCGGAATCGGTCACGGCCTCGCACTGCTGCCGCGTGCGCACCGACTGATCGAGGTCAAGGCCGCTGTCCCACAGGGGATACCACAGTTTGTTGGTCAGCTCATTGAGCTGTTGGTCGTTGATCGTATGTGGCTCATAGATGATGACCAGATCCAGGTCGGAGCTCGGGCCAATCTGCCCCCGTGCGAGCGACCCGACCGCGCCGAATCCGATGCCGGTGGACGGCACGTCGAACGGCACCGCGGCCACCGCGTCACTCCACAGGCGGCGCAGGCAATCCATGGCGAGCTCCGTTCGCGCCCGGCGCTTCGCGGAGCCACCCCGGTACACGCCGTCAGCATCCGGCTGGCTCATGTCCATGAACCGTTGCTTGAGATGATCGACCGCCGAACTCAAGACACACCACCTTCACCAAATTCCGCCCCGCAGGCGGGGGCTGTCGATGGAGCCGACTGGAGGTGGTCAAACCCACCCGGGTGCACAAGACCACCCTCAGTCTCGCTACGCGAGACAGCTCCCGCCAGCGGGAGCAATTTCAATCCTTGCCCTCCGTCACCGGAGGCAAGGATGTCGATATATAAAAGAGTCCCCGCATGGTCAGGTGACGGCGTGCGGGGACTTGTCTTACCGATAACCCGCGTCCGGCGGAAAGCGCCGAACCACGGGCCGATTTCAGATCGCGGCGGAGCCGGTCTCGCCGGTACGCACGCGGGTCACGGAATCGAGCGGGGCGACCCACACCTTGCCGTCGCCGATCGTGCCGGAACCGGCAGACTTGACGATCACGCCGACCAGGGTCTCCGCGTCCGCGTCATCGGACAGCACCTCGACGCGAATCTTCGGAATCAGATCGACCGTGTATTCCGCCCCGCGGTACACCTCGGTGTGGCCACGCTGGCGGCCGTAACCGTTGGCTTCCGAGACCGTCAGGCCGTGCACGCCCGCAGCGGCGAGCGCCTCCTTGACGTCATCGAGCTTATGGGGCTGAATGATGGCAGTGATGAGCTTCATCTCACCTCACCTCCTTGAGAACCGAGCTGGCAGTACCAGCAAAATCATAGGCACGTTCGCCCTGATCGGCCAGATCGATGCCGCCGACCTCCTGGGCTTCGGTCACACACCAGCCGATGGTCTTCTCCAGCGCGAACGCGATAATCGCGGTCACCACGCCGGAGTACAGCATCGCGCACAGGGCGATGATGACCTGCACGGCCAGCTGGCGCCAGTCGCCGCCGGCGAGCAGACCAGTGCCCTCGCCGAAGAAGCCGATGAGCACGGTACCGGTCAAACCGCCGACACCATGCACGCCCACCACGTCGAGCGAATCGTCATAGCCGAGCTTGAACTTCAGGCCGCATGCGAAGCAGCACAGAACACCGGCGATCGCACCGATGACCATGGCCCACAACGGCGATACCACATCGGCCGCGGGGGTGATGGCAACCAGACCGGCGACGATACCCGAGGCCGCGCCGATAGCCGTGTAATGACCGGTGCGGATCTTCTCAGTGAAGCCCCAGGCGAGCATGGCAGCCGCGGTCGCCGCGGTCGTGCTCATCCACGCATAGCCAGCGGTGCCATTGGCCGCGAACGCCGAGCCGGCGTTGAAGCCGAACCAGCCGAACCACAGCAGGAACGCGCCCAGCATGACGAACGGCACGTTGTGCGGGCGAATCGGCTGCGTGCCGAAGCCCTTGCGCTTGCCGATGATCAGCACGATGATAAGGGCCGCCATTGCGGCGTTGATGTGAACGACCGTGCCTCCTGCGAAATCATGCGCCGCGGCGCCGATCGCGGTGGAGATCGGACCCTTTGCGCTCAGAAGGCCGTTGTTCCACACCATGTGCGCCATCGGCGCGTAGTCGAACGTGACCCACAGCGCCACGAACAGCATCCACGTGCTGTACTTCACGCGCTCGGCGATCGCGCCGCAGATCAGCGCCACGGTGATCATCGCGAACGTGACCTGGAACGACACGTCCACGCTGCTCGGGTACTTGTTGCCGTTCGCGGCAAGGCCGGCGGCCGTGTACTGACGGGTGCCGGCGTCGAACACCATCGTGTCCTTCAGCAGGAACCCGGTCGCAGGGTCACCGAAAATGCCGCCGATGCTGCTGCCGGCGTATGCGATCGACCAGCCCCACAGCGTCCATACGACCGCGGTGACCGACAGGGCCGCCGCCGACAGCATCAGCATGTTCAGCACGGCTTTGGCGCGCACCATACCGCCATAGAAGAACGCCACGCCAGGCGTCATGAGGAAAACCAAGGCTGCGGATGTGAGCATCCATGCGGTATTACCGGAGTCCATCGTTACCTTCCTCTCTTGTTCGTTCCCGCCGCCGCGCATCTTGACCGCGCGGGAAGCGGGTCGTTACCACTTCATCTGACATCCCCTGATAGGGGAATCAACACAACGATATGCAACGCTCGCTGAGTTTTCAACACGTTACGACACGTTACGCTCATGTAAAGCGCGATGACGCGGATCTTGGCTTTCGGCCGGATTCCGGCGCAGGCAACGGTTCCGGAATGCAAAAGCCGGCTGTCCACGTTGTGGACTGCCGGCTTGCAGGGTTCATGTCCGACGGTTTGCGAACAACCTCACGCGAGAATGCCGTCGACGAATCCTTCCGGGTCGAAGGGCGCGAGATCGTCCGGTCCTTCGCCGAGGCCGACGAGCTTGACCGGCACGCCGAGCTCCTTCTGCACGGAGATGACAATGCCGCCCTTGGCGGAGCCGTCGAGCTTGGAGAGCACGACGCCGGTGAGGCCGATCGCCTCGGCGAACACCTTCGCCTGCGCCATGCCGTTCTGGCCGGTGGTGGCGTCGAGCACGAGCAGCACTTCGTCGACGGGCAGGTTCTTTTCGGTGACACGGCGAATCTTGCCGAGCTCGTCCATCAGGTTCGACTTGTTCTGCAGGCGGCCGGCGGTGTCGATGATGAGCACGTCGGCGTCGTCCTCCTTGGCGCGGGCCGCCGCCTCGAACGCGACCGATGCCGGGTCGGCGCCGTCCTTGTCGCTGCGCACGACGGGCACGTTGACGCGGGCGCCCCAGGTTTCGAGCTGGTCGGCTGCGGCGGCACGGAACGTATCGGCCGCGCCCATGACGACCTTCTTGTCTTCGGAGACGAACAGACGGGCCAGTTTGCCGGCCGTGGTGGTCTTGCCGGTGCCGTTGACGCCGACCATGATGATGACGCCGGGCTTGTGCGCGTCCGGCTTGTCGACGTTCAGACGGCGGTCGGTGTCGCGGCCGACCAGGTCGAGCAGGTTGTCGCGCAGCATGGCGCGCACCTCGTCGGGGCTTGCCTTGCCGGTGATGCGCGCATCGCGGCGCAATTCGCCGACTAGCTGCTCGCTTGCTTCGGCACCGACGTCGGCCAGCAGCAGCGTGTCCTCGACATCCTCCCAATCGGATTCGGAGAGGTTGTCTTTGGTGAGGATGTTGAACAACGCCTTGCCGAACGGATTCGAGGACCTGGAAAGTTTCGCCTTGAGCCGCTGAATGCGCGAGCCGGATTTTTCCGGTACATCATATGCGGGAGCCGCCGGCTTGGCCGGGGCGGCCTGCGTCGGTTCGACCGGCTTACGCTCTTCCTCACTTCGAAGGGAGGCGGTTTCGCCCTCGGTTTCGGGAGCAGAGAGCTGCCTGTCAACCGTTGCGGCGACCGTCTCGGGTTCTTCACCCGCACGACCCGCCTGGCGCGGCGATGTTGCGGTTTCCGCCGGCCGGCCGCCGACTTCGTTCTTACGCGACTTGCCGCGTACTACGCCCCACACAATAAGCAGGACGACAATCACCACTGCGGCGACAATGCCGATAATCAGATTCGTATCCATGGCTCCAGCCTAAAAACCGCAACGGACAGCGGCCGGAATACCACATACGTCGCATTGTTGCAGCCAAGTCGACGACTAATTGGACTGCTGGCACAGACGCTGCCCCTGAGTCGTCCCTACATATCGAACCGGGGAAGACGCTGGTATAGGCAAATCTGCCACCAATGCATAAAGCGGCATACCAGACGGCACCGGATTGCCAGCGGTCCCATGATATTCAACATAGAACAAGTCGGGCAATGGTGCCCCACCCTCATCGTGGTAACACTCGCGACCGCCACCGAAAACACGTATCAAACAGGACACGCACGACACGATGTCATGGTTGTCGAACTCGCTCGCCATCATCGACGGGGCCACATACGTCTTCATGATCGACTCTCCTCAGCCGCACGACCCTCGCACGACCTACCGCGAAAACGTAGACCCCGACAACATTTCGGGGGGTATAGGGGTATAGGCGCTAGGCACCGCGACCACTACACTGGAGCTCATGGCCAATACTGCAAGAATGACGGCGCTGCAACGCCGCGAACAGCTCATCCGCGTGGGGCGAGCGTTGTTCGCATCCAAGGGGTTCGAGGCGGTGAGTGTCGAGGAGATCGCCGCGAACGCGAAGGTCAGCAAGCCGATCGTCTACGAGCATTTCGGCGGCAAGGAGGGACTGTACGCGGTAATCGTCGACCGTGAGATGCGCGAGCTGACCAATGCGCTCATCGAGGCGCTGTCCGACACCAAGGCGCACCCCCGCCAGATCGTGGAGCGCGCGGCACTCGCCCTGCTCACCTATATCGAGGAGAACTCCGAAGGCTTCCAAGTGCTCGTGCGCGACTCGCCGACCACCGACCCGGCCGGATCGTTCAACTCGCTGCTGGGCGACATCAGCCTGCGCGTGGAGGATCTGCTCACCGCCGCGTTCAAACGCCGGAAACTCTCCGCCAAGGGCGTGCCATACTATGCGCAGATGCTGGTCGGCATGACCGTATTCACCGGTCAATATTGGGCGGACCGGCCGAAGGTCAACAAGGAGCAGCTCGCCGCATACATCGTCGACCTCGCATGGCACGGCCTGAGCCGGCTGGATTCCAAGCCGATCCTGCGGTTCGAGAGCCAGAAGGCGAAGCAGCTCGCAGCCAAGGAAGACAAAGAACGCCGAGACAAAGAGCGGAGCGAGACAACGGCCCCGGACGAGCCGGACGCTCCTGTCGAGACCGCCGAACCGGACGAACCGGCATACCTGCCCGCGAGCGCCGACTGATCATCAGAACCGCACACAAGCCGGAAGCCCAAAAAACGGCGGAACGGACGACGGGACTTGCCTGAACGCCGCTTAGTGATAGCTTTGCTTGTAGAGGTTAGACTCGCTGCAACATCCGAGGCGACGTGTCGCACGTCATCCCCGCGACACCTGTATAACGAGGAACTATGGAACAATCGTCGAAAACACTCACCTTCGTGGTGCCCGCCTACAACATGGAAACGTATCTGGAGCGCTGCGTGGAGTCGCTGCTCTCCGCGACGGACAACAGCGACATCGAAGTGTTGATCGTCGATGACGGATCCTCGGACAGCACCCCGGAACTTGCCGACATGTACGAGCGGCGCTGGCCCGGCAACGTGCGGGCAATCCACCAGGTCAACAAGGGCCACGGCGGCGCGGTCAACACCGGCATCGCCAACGCGACCGGCATGTATGTCAAGGTCGTGGACGCCGACGACTGGGTGGACATGCCCTCCATCGACACGCTCATGGGCACGCTGCGGGTGCAGCGCGTCGCCACGGATCCGGTCGACATGATCGTCACCAATTACGTGTACGACAAGGTGGGCAAGCGCGTCAAGCACACAGTGAACTTCCGTCATGCGATGGCGACCAACACCGTGCTCGGCTGGGACGATCTCGGCTGCTTCGGCGTCGCCGAATACATACTGATGCACGCGCTGATCTACCGCACCCAGGTGGTGCGCGACTCCGGCATGCAGCTGCCCGAGCACACGTTCTACGTCGATTTCATCTACGCATACCAGCCGTTCCCGTGGGTCAAATCGATGCTGTACATGGACATCCCGTTCTACCACTACTTCATCGGGCGCGAGGGGCAGAGCGTACAGACCGACGTGATGATCCGCCGCGTCGCGCAGCTGCGGCTCGTCAACCAACGCATGGTGGAGGCCACTCCCGAACCGGGAACCGTGCCGGACGGCCTATACCGTTATATGATTCATTTCCTCGCGATCGAAAGCTCGGTCACGTCGGTGTTCCTGATCCTGTCGAAAGACAAGGCAAACTACCGTCTCAAGGACGAACTGTGGGCGGACATCGACAAGGCGTCGCCGGCCATCGGGCGTGACGTGCGGCGCAAGCTGGTGTCGCGCGCGCTGAACCTGCGTGGGTCTGTCGGGCGCTGGGTGATCCGACGCGGCTATGTCGTCGCAGAGAAGGTCGTCGGCTTCAACTGACGTGCCGCGCGACGGGGCTGCCAGCTGATATTCGCCCCTCCATCACCGATCAGGAGAACGTCCATGATGCAATTCACCATGTCCGGAACCATGCTGCGCTTCGATGAGACGACGCTGCGGTTCTCATTCAGCCGCGACGGTGCGACCTGGAGCGGCTGCGACGGCATAGAGCCGCAGCTGACGCGCGAGGATCGTTCATTCTCGTTCGCCGGCGCCGCTACCGTCACGCATGAGCGGATCGAGACCGGCACCGGAGTCGGCGTGCGCAGCGTGTTCGCCGGGTTCGCGGGTGCGGATTACGCTTTTGAGACGTATATCTGGATCGAGCGGTCGAGCGGCGACGTGCTATGCGAATGGGTGCCACTGCGCGAGTGTGGGGCCGAGCCGCGCATCGACAGGGTGCTTTGGCCTGCGCCGCTGTCCTTCGACCGTGCGGACGCGCATGACGTGACGCTCATCACCCACGAGCAGGGCGTGATGATACCGAATAGCTGGCCTACCGAGGTCGGCACTGATGCGGTCTCCTTCGGCGGGCGGTTCGAGACTGCGGGCGGGTACATGCCCTGGTTCGCGCAGTTGCGCAGCGACGGGCATGCGTACATCGCCATCTGCGAGACGCCGTGGAACGCAGGATATGACATCGACCATCCGGCCGGCGGACCGTACACGCACGTCGGAATGTGGTTCGAGCCAAGTCTCGGCCGCATGGATTACCGCCGTGTCGTGCGATATCGTCTCCTCGACCATGCCGACCATACCGCCATCTGCAAGACGTACCGCGCTTACGTCAACGAACGCGGCCGGCTGCGCACGCTGGCGGAGAAGGCGGCGCGCAACCCGTCGGTGCGTGACCTGCTCGGCCGTTCATGGGTGCATGTCGGTATCAAGACGAACGTTCAGCCGGACTCGTCGTTCTATGATCCCGCGCAGCCCGGCAAGAATGATTCGCTCGTCACGTTCGCGCAGCGCGAGCGGCAGATGCGTACGCTGCACGAAATGGGTGCCGGGCGGCTGTACCTGCATCTGGACGGCTGGGCGCAGCCCGGCTACGACAACGGCCATCCCGACTATCTGCCCGCATGCCGCGAGGCCGGCGGCTGGAAGGGCATGAAATCGCTGATCGACGCCTGTCATGAGCAGGGAGACCTGTTCGGCACGCATGACCAATACCGCGACTATTACTTCGCCGCGCGCACGTTCGACCCGCGCAATGCGATCCGACTGGCGGACGGCACGATGCCCGAGCACGCGATGTGGGCCGGCGGGCGCCAAACGTACCTGTGCGCCGAGCTTGCGCCGGATTACGTGCGCCGCAACTTCAGTGAGATCGCCACGCACGGCATCGTGCTGGACTGCGCGTATCTGGACGTGTTCACCTGCAATGAAGGCGACGAATGCTCGCATCCCGAGCACCGCATGACCCGCCGCGAATGCTACGAGCGCCGCGCCGAATGCTTCGAATACCTGCTGGCGCACGGCATTCTCACCTCGTCCGAGGAGGTGTCCGACTGGGCGGTGCCGAGCCTGGTGTTCTGCCATTACGCGCCGTACGACTTCCAAATGCGCTCCCCCGACGCGCCTCGGCACGGCATCCCGGTGCCGTTGTACAACCTCGTCTACCATGACTGCGTGATCCAGCCGTGGATGATGGATCGGGTGGCCGGTGGCGACGACTACATGCTGTACGCGCTGCTCAACGGCGGTGCGCCGTACCTGATCCGTGACGCCGCATATGCCGGCATGGACGGTGATATGAATGCCGCACTGCGCGCCCGTACCGAGAATGACATCGAGCGGTGTGCGGTCGTAGCCGGGCTGCACCGGCGCGTCGGCATGCAGGAGCTCGTGCGGCATGACCTTGTCGGCGGCGACCCGCTGGTGCAGCGCTCGGTCTTCGCCGACGGCACCGCCGTGACGTGTGATTTCCACGCGCAGACGTATGAGGTAGCAGCGAACGGTTCTCATTAAGAAAGGTGCGAGGATTCCGCACATTTTCGAACAAGCGAACATTGCGTAGAAAGCCCGGAATTCCGGGCTTTCTGCTGTTTTCATGTTCGTTTTCCCCGTCACACGGACTCGCACCTTTCTTATTGAGAACCGTTCGCTGCGACAAGGGAGCAAGCCCTCAGACCCACCTATCGGACATGGCGAACGAGTTGCGCATCAGGTTGCTCGACGTATACAGCACGTTATCGAGCAGCTTATGGGTCAGATCCCGCAGACGCCCGGCCATCGTCTCGTTCGCAGCCATGAGCGCCGCGCGGATGTCCCCGGCTTCGGCATCGACGAGCGCCGCATCCGTTTCTTCGACAAGCCGGCGCCCGAACGCCCGCACCTGCTCGCCATAGTATTCGATCGCGTTGCGCGTCTCGTACCAGTGCGCGTCGGCAATTACGGCGATCAGACGGTTCGTCCAGTACAGGTTGTCGGTGGAGACCTCGGGCGTGGTGTCGCGCAGATACGCCGGAGTGTCGTCCACGTTCGCATAAAAAGGTGCGACCGCCGTGAACGGGCCGGAACCGAAGGCGATCCACATCACCGCCGCCGCTGCGGCCGGCACGTCGTGCCGCAGTTCGATCGCGACCATGTGACCAGTGCGGTTGATGCCGATCGGACGGTAGCGATGCCGGCTTTCCGGTGTACCAAGCGTTCCGTACGGGTCAAAAGGCGTGCCTTCGAAATGCGACGACATCAGAAAGTCGATGTCCTCGACCGTCACCTTGTTCTCCGGCGCCCGGCACCACGGGATGTCGTCGGAGGTCGGCGTGTAGCGGGCCGCGGGCGAATCCCAATCCTCGCTCGGGTTCAGGTGACGTTGCATGTACCAGGCGCGCGGCGTGTTGTAGATATGGTCCTTGACGGTGCTGGTGCCGAACACCACACGCGGGTTGATGTGGTCCGGCAGCACGGCGGCGACGCCGAAACCGGCGCCCTGCGCGGGCCGCATGGCACGGCCCAGATGGTGCCGATCGATGAATTCGCGCAGGTCCGCGCTGCACATGAAGAACCGCCGCTCGCCGAACGCGTCGGAGAAGTCGAAGTCGTCGATGCCCAGCTGGTTGGGGATCGTCGCATAGCAGTCGTCGGGCACACGGCGCGCAATCCAGTGGTGCCCACCGATTGTCTCGACATACCAGATCTCGTCCACGTCGGAAATGATCACGCCGTTCGACTCATAGGTGCCGTACCGTTCCAGCAGCTCGCCGAGCCGTTCCACACCCTCGCGGGCCGAAGAGACATACGGCAGCACCAGCGTGATGATGTCCTCCTCACCGATGCCGCCGGGGGTCTCCGGCCGATAGCCGGCCTCTCCCGGCACGCCTTCGGCTGGCCTGAGCTCGACCAGCGGGTCGGCGGCGAGCACGCGCTCGTTCACCGCGATGGTTTCGGTGGCGCTCATCGCCACGTTGCGCTCGCTTGCGCCGGCCTCGGCGAGCACGCCTCGGTTCGGCAGCACGTTCGGCGCGATGGTGTAGCGGCACGGGTCGTCCGGCAGGTCGATCTCGACATGGCTGAGCGTGCTGCGGTAGTGGCGCGGCTGGTCCGTCGGCGCCACGGCCACGAGCCGCTTGGGATCGTAGCGGCCGGAGCCGGAATCATCGTTGCGGGCGATGATCGTCGCGCCGCTGCAGCTGGCTGATTTTCCGATAAGCAATGTGGTGCATGACATGTCGACCACTGTAGGAGCCGGCCTCACCATCGCGCATCAACGGGACGGCTGCGGCAGAAAAAACTGCGGAAGGCCAAATATTATGTTTATGTCATCTCAGCCAAATACGCAGGGTTTCACACGAATTTTTCAGGTAAACCACATGACTTGCCCCGAAACATGCGTTTATATAGTAATCACGACCGCAAGGCCGCAATAACTGAACCCCTTCTTCTCTTCTCTCTCAAGCCCGGCTTCCCCGCCGGGCTTTCTCTTTTTCCGCGCCCCTCCATCGCGGCGTCGCACTTCACCAAAACACGGGTTGAAATAGCCGTTCTTGGTAATTCCCCGTGTCAAATCGCCGTTTTCGGGCCACAAAACGGCGATTTGACACGGGGAATTGCGGATTTCGGCTATTTCAACCCGTATTGTGGCGCCCCGGCCCACGCATCTAGGCAAGGCATCGCAATCGGCGCAGTTTGTCTGGCGCGCCCGACCGCACAGGCGGGAAGCCCCGCCGAGGCCGGCACCGCACGCCAGAGCCGCTCCGGCAAGTTGACATCCCCGATCTGATCAACATCGGCGTGTTCTCCGCGCTGTACTTCGCGCTGGCCGCCGACCTGATTGCCAAAGCCGGCAAATACTCCAGCAAGCTCGGCATCCTCATCAGCTACGTGGTGTTCGCGAACATCAACACCGACACATCATGAATTCACGGGCAACATTCGAGAGCAGCCATGCGGGGCGAATCGGCGCATATGCAGCCGGCGCAGACGGCATGAGCAGATCCAAGTCCGCTCCCGCGCCAGCGGCCGTCATCCTCGACCCTCGGGCGAAACTGTATCTGCTGCTGCTCGCCAACATGCTGTTGTTCTTCCACGCGGACGCGCGAGCCGAAGCGCTGCTGACGGCACTGTTCCTCACGCCGCTGTTCCTTGCCGGACGCTGGCGTATGGGACTGCGGCTGACGGCCTGCTATGCGGTTCTGCTGGGGTTGGGATTGTGGTCGGACGCGGCGACGCTGGACACGGCGGGGGCTTCGGGCGCCGCGTCGGCCTCCGGCTCTGGCGCCGACGCCTGGATACATGTCGTCGGGCTGTTTTCCGTGGGGCTTCGCATGATGATGCCTTGTTTCATCACCGGCGCCTACGCGTTCTCCACCACGCGCGTCATCGAATTCGTGTGCGCGCTGCGTCGTATGCGCATGCCCGAATCGGCGGCCATCCCCTGCATGGTGGTCATCCGGTTCTTTCCGACAATCGGGCGGGACTACCAGCGAACCCGCGACGCGATGGCCCTTCGCGGTCTTGCCTCCGGCCGACTCGCGCTGCTGCGGCATCCGGCCCAGTCGCTGGAGTTCGTGCTGGTTCCGCTGTTGATGAACGCGACGATCGTCTCGCATGACCTGTCGGTCGCGGCACTTACCAAGGGATTGGGACGGCCCGGCCGGCATACCCGCATAACGGAGATTCACAGCGTTGGTTTGATTGGGCGGCGATGGCGGTCTGCACGATCACGCTGGCACTGAGCATCGGCGGCATACTATGAGCGATGTGATCATACGGTTGCGCGATTGCTCGTTCCGATACCGTCAGGCCGATGCGGATTCGGAGGATGGCGCCTCGCCACGGGGCGCCGCGGCAGGAGAGCGCCGGCAGGCTGCCCGTTCAGTGTGCTGGTGGCGATGGATCCGACGCCCGAACGGGCTGCGCTGGCGAGCGGCGGCCTGCTCAGTCATCTGCATTTTCAGTACGCCAGCGATGACGGCATGCTGTTGAGGGCGGATTCCACATTGCGCAAACGCATGTGGTACCCGACGATGTGCGCCGCCGAAGACACGCTGCGCGACCAATGCGACATCGTGCGGACCCTGCACAAGCTGCCTCCGCTCGACCGCGAGGCATAGGCTCATCGCCGGCATGATCGCCCGTCGATGAGCCTTGACGTGTCACGCGAACTGGCTGTTGTACAGTGCGGCGTAACGGCCGCCGCGTTCCAACAGTTCATGATGGTTGCCGTGCTCGATGATGTCACCATGTTCCATATACAGAATCAGGTCCGCGTCACGGATCGTCGACAGCCGGTGCGCGATGACGAAGCTGGTGCGTCCTGCCATCAGTCTTGTCATGGCTTTGCCGATTTCCGCCTCGGTCCGGGTATCGACGGAGCTGGTAGCCTCGTCGAGTATCAGGATCGGCGGATCCGCAAGGAAGACGCGGGCGATGGTGAGCAGCTGGCGTTGTCCGACCGACAGGTTCCCGGCCTCGTTGTCGAGTACGGTATCGTAGCCGTGCGGCAGCGTGCGTATGAAGTAGTCGGCGCGCACGGCTTTGGCCGCCGCGATGATCTCCTCGCGGGTCGCATCGGGCCGCCCGTAGGCGAGATTCTCCGCCACGGTGCCGCCGAACAGCCACGTATCCTGCAGCACCATGCCGAATTCGCGGCGCAGATCGCCTCGCGTCATGGCGGCTGTGGATACGCCGTCAAGCGTTATCGCGCCGCCATCGATCTCGTAGAATCGCATCAGCAGGTTGATCAGCGTGGTCTTGCCCGCGCCGGTTGACCCGACGATTGCGATCTTCTGCCCTGGCTCGGCCACGAAGTTGACGTCTTTCATCAGCGGCCGTTGCGGATCGTATCCGAACCTCACGTGGTTGAACACCACACGGCCCTGCACAGGCTCCTCAGCGACCTTCGCCGCGTCAGCGGGCTGGGGGTCGGGCCGTTCCTCTTCCTCGTCCAACAGCTCGAAGGTGCGTTCGGCGGACGCGAGCGCGGACTGCAGCGAGTTGATCATGTAGCTGGCTTCGGTCAGCGGTTCGGACACCTGGTTGATGTATTGGTAGAACGCCTGCGCCACGCCGACGGTCATGCGGCCGCCAAGTACCATCCAACCGGCGAGCAGCATCACCGCCATCTGCGAGAACCGCGCGATCATGCGGATCAGAGGATTGACGGATATCGTGATGAAGTCGGCGAGCTGCGCGGCTTTTCGGGTGCGTTCGGCGGCGTCCTCCATCGCTGCCGCACTGTCTTCCTCGCGATTGTATGCCTTGATGATGTTACGGCCCTTGTAGTATTCCTCGGCCAGGCCGGTCAGCTCTCCGATGGTCTCCTGACGCAATGACGCGATCTCGAGGTTCTTGCGGGCGACCAGTTTGGTTACCCACATGCTCAATGCCATGAACACGAGGAACACGACCGTGAGCAGCCACGAGTAGTAGACCATGATGACCAGCGAGCCGGTCACCGTGGTGATGGCAGTGATGAGTCGCAGCAACCCCGTCTGCATGACTTCGCTGATACGGTCAAGATCGTTGGTGACCTTGCTCAGCACTTCTCCCGGCTTATTGCGGTCGAAGAAGCGCAGCGGAAGCCGCTGGATCTTCGCGCTGATCTGCTTGCGCAGCGTCAGGTTGAGGTTTTCGGCCACGGACGCCATCAGATAGGACTGCAGGTAGTAGAAGCCCCACTCGCCGAGATACAGGATTGCCAGAATCAGGATCGTCCAGCCGATACCGCCGGCGTTCCAGCTTACTGAGAACGGAACGCCGTCACGCCATGCGCCCTGCACGGCATCCCATATCGAGTCCACCACGACGGCGCTGTACATCGGAGCGGCGATATGGAAAAACGTGAACAGCAGAATCGACGCGGCGACCACGCACAGGCGCACCCGCTGATTGCCCAGCTGCACGAACAGCCGCCGGGCTGTGGCCATCGCGTTCTTCGGCGCTTCGAGCTCGATGTCGTCGGTCTTTACCGTGTCGCCCGCGTTCACAACGGTTTCCGTCATATCGTCATTCTGCGTTGTCATTCTCGTCACGCCTCCTCTCCCATTGCCGGCTCCTTGGTCTGCGATTCGACGATTTCGCGGTACACCTCGCAGTCCGCCATCAGTTCGTCATGTTTGCCGATGCCTGCCACTTGTCCGTCCGACAGCACGACGATCTGGTCGGCGTGCTGGACGGTGCTCACGCGCTGCGCGATGATGAGCACCGCACGCCCGTTCGTCTCTGCGGCGAGCGCATGCCGCAGCGCGGCGTCGGTCTTGAAATCGAGCGCCGAGAAACTGTCATCGAACACCACCAGCTGGGTGTCTCCGGTCAGTGCGCGCGCAATCGACAGACGCTGCTTCTGCCCACCGGAGAAGTTCGTACCGCCTTGCGCGACGCGGGATTCCAGTCCTTGCGGCAGCGAATCGACGAACTCGCGGGCCTGCGCGACATCGATCGCATGATTCAGCCGCTCATCGGAGGCATCTCGGTCTCCGTACCGCAGATTGTCGGCAATCGTCCCCGAGAACAACCACGCCTGCTGCTGTACGTAGGACACGCGGCGCCGCAGATCGTGCTGCGTCATCTTGCGCACGTCCACGCCATCGAGGGTGACTTCTCCCCAATTGGCGTCATGGAACCGCAGTGCGAGCATGGCGATCGTCGATTTGCCCGAGCCCGTGCCACCGATGATCGCCGTGGTCTGGCCCGTCTTGCAGGAGAAGCTGACATGTCGCAACGTGTCCTCCTGCGCGTCCGCGAAACGGAATGTCACATCGCGGAACGCCAGCACCTCGCCGTCCGGGAGCGGACCGCGACCGCTCATATCCACCGCCGCGCCCGGCTCCGGGTCGGCGATCTGCGGACTGTGGTCCAGCACCAGCCGCACACGCTCGCAGCATTCAAGCGCCCTCGGCAAGGTGATGATCACCATCTGCGCCATCATCAGATAGAACAGCGCCATGATCGCATACTCCACGATGGCGGTGATGTCGCCGATTTGGAAGTTTCCGGCGCTGATGCGTCCTCCCGCGAGGAAATACACGACGACGATGAATGCGTTCATGCCGAAGTACGACAGGCCGTCGAGGTTCGCGAATAGCCGGTTCGCCTTGATGGACGTATCGGCGTAGTCGACGAACGTGCCGTCCATGCGCCGCCGCTCATGGGATTCCTTGTTGAAGGCGCGGATCACGCGGACGCCGGTAAGGTTTTCGAGTAGCACGGCGCCGATGCGGTCAAGCAGTTTCTGCAGTTTGCGGAACAACGGCGCCGCGGATCGCATGATGAACAGCGCCACGACGCACACGAAGGCTATCGCCACCAGCAGCCACAGAGACAGGGTCACGTCGAGCCGGAACGACAGGGTCAGCGCGATGATGAATATGATCGGCACCGGCATCAGCATGCACAGCACATTGGTCATGGCCATCTGGATGTTGACCACGTCGTTGATCGTTCGCGTGGTTATCGATGCCGTACCGAAATTGCGGAAATCATAGATCGACAGATCCATGGATTTGCGGTACAGAGCCATGCGCATGTCCTTGCCGACGCGAGAGGTCAACTGCGAGCAGCACCATCCGCCCGCCACGGCGCACATGCCGGAAATCAGCGCGGCCACGCCCATGCCGACCGCCGTGATGGTCATCTTCTTGAATGATGCGGATGTCGCGCTTTCGTTCAGCAGCTCCGCGGCGAATGTGGGAATGACCAGCGCGCCGACGACATCGACCAGCAGCAGCACCGTCGTCACCGCGCACAGCGCCCAGTATGGCTTCATGAAACGGGCAACCAGCCGCATGCTTCTTCCTTCCCCTCGCGAAATCGTCTACGCTCATATCTCAGTATTGTCCCGAAGTAGGACAATTGAGCCATACGGCGTGGCGAAGTCCGAGACGGGAAAACTACACGGAAATGTCATGCATCTGTTTGCGGAACACCCGCCCGTAGACGCCCATGCCCTTGAGCAACGCGCTGCGCAGCTCGTCAGGAAGCTCGCTCATCGCCCGATACTCCGCGGCGCGACTCGGCGCGATCAAGCTGTTGCAATATCTGCGCCCGGCAGGCGTGAAACGGACCGTTTTGACCCGACGATCGCCTTCGGCGTCCCCAAGCTCCACGAACCCATGCGCCACAAACGATGCGATGACATTGTTGACCGTCTGCCGCGGCAACAGCGTGTACTCGCAGATCGCCCGCTGCGACGCCCCATCATGGTCCTTGAGGTAGTCCAGAATGCACATCACATTATCCGACACTCCGGCTCGGCGAGCGTAATCCGAATACGCCACGTCAATGCGATGCAGTTCATCGAAGAACAAATCGATATGACTCGCGATCGATGACGCTTCAATATCCCGAGCCATGTCTCTCTCGCCGCCATGCCCCACAGCGGCATTCTCTGAATTGTCCGATATAAGGACAATCATACAGGCATTTCAGCGATTGCGCCAGAGGGAACGCCTCGCTGCCGCAACAGCGCCGGCACACGATTAAATCCCTCCATTGAAGCCACGGCTCAGGAAGCCATTGCGTTTGTTCTGTCTCAATGTCCCGGGCGACACACGCGAGGTGGTTACGCCGATGACGCACACGAATGGAACAGCAAAGGATGCGACAAATGATCACGATGACCGCTACGCCGCGCCGACAGCACACGATCAGAGTGTCGGCTGAATGGGATACGGCAGGGGAATGAGATCGCCGCTAGCGTCATAGAACTCACGTAGGTTTATGGCGCGCACGCCCATCGCCTCGGCCACATCGGGAATCTTAGGCTCTTTCTTCAACGGGTTGTTGGGGATGGGATGTACTGCTTGCTCATTGGTGACGACAATGATCCGGCCGGCCCCACCGGGCGGTGCAGCGTTCGATGCGTTTCCCGCCGATGATCAGCACCGGCAGTCCGGCGTTGCGGAAGATCTCGGTCACTCCCCTGCCTTTCCCGTGTTCGCGGAGGAAGTATCTTTTGAACTCGTCGGAATAGATGATGCGCGTCGGAGTGACGTTGGACATGGATTGGCAACGGTGTGTTGGACAGGTTCTTAGAGGACGAGTCCCTGTTCGGTGAATTCCTTCGGACTCCGGTATCC
>PPYF01195902.1_pt1 | contig 19730 bp, 16 predicted proteins | sample 1559871 | NCBI WGS metagenome assembly PPYF01 (sample SAMN08240021, study PRJNA423297) | Human gut metagenome, whole genome shotgun sequencing project. | reverse complement strand
TTTGGTGTTTTCAGCACGCGGCTGGTAAGACTGATCGATCTGAAGAATCTTCGAGAGTTCAGGAATGATTTCCGGAACATCTTTAACGGCATAAGCCGCAAAGATGCAGTTCGTCACAACAGCGCCGCCCGCATTCTTATAACGAACAACTTCTGCGTCGAGCATGTCGGACTTGATTTGGTTCCAGAGCGAGCTGCGGCTTCCGCCTTCGGCAACCGTCAAACGCTGAAGGTCAACACCAGCAGAGCGGTAAAGATCGCAAATTTCCATGTAGTCAAAGCCGATGGATTCCAAAACCGAACGCCACATCACAGACTGATCGTCATCAAGCGTCAAACCCAGGAAGCAGCCGCACTTCTTATTGTTGATATCCTGACCGCCAGTAAGGTACGGAAGGAACAAAACACCGTTGGAGCCCACCGGAACCTGGGCGGCGCGATCATTCAGATCGTTGTAGTAAACCGCGTCATTGGCCTTGTGGCAGACATTGTCTTTAAACCAGCGCAGAGCTAAGCCCCCGGTACGAATCGTGCCCCAGTAGAAATAAGTGTCAGGAAGCGATCCGGAATTAAAGATAAGGTTGTTGCCCTTCTTACTTAACTCAGGAATGATGCCCTTAGTCGAAACGCAGAACATCGCGCAGGTACCAGCAACGTCAACGCCCTTGCCTGCTTCATAGTTTCCGCAGCCGATCATGGACTGCATGGTGTCCCCGGCGCCGGCACAAATCGGTGTGCCTTCGGGTAAACCTGTTTTTTCTGACATCGCTTTTGTTAGGCCGCCAATAATGTCCCAAGGCTTGAGAATACGCGGCATATATTTTTCGTTGATGCCGAGAATTTCGAGCTGTTCCTTGGACCATTCTTTCTTCATGACGTTGTAGCCCAAGCCCCAGCCGGACATGGCGCCCCAGTCGATAAAGGCATCTTTGCCTTTTAATCCGGCCAAGTGAGAAAGAATGTATGGAGCGTTGTGCATGAACTTAACGCCCTGCTGCTGGAATTTGGAGTTGTTTTTCAGGAACCAGCGGGCAAACATCGCCGGGAACATGGTGCAGGCTTCCGGATTCCCGGTTTCTTTAACCCAGATGTCCAAGTTCATGTCATTGATGAAACGAACGTCATCATCGGTGCGGGTATCTAGGTAATTGATATAGGGCGTGATTGCGTCACCTTCTTCGTTCACACCGGCAATGCCGCAGATAATGCCGTCGCCCATCACAGCGCGGACGTCTTTGGGATCGTAGCCGAGCGCTTTAATGTCATCGACACAGCGTTTGATGCATCGAACCGTAATATCCAAAAACTCATCCAGGTCCATTTCGACCCAGCCGGCATGCGGATAACGAAGAATCGTGGGCAGACTCTGTGAAGTGATGCTCTTGAGATTCTCGTCATAGGCAGATACCTTAACGCTCTGAGTTCCCGCATCAAAGCCTAAGTAAAGTTTGGACATTACAGACTCCTTCTTATTAATTTCGTTTTCTAAATACGTCCGTCAGCGCGGCGGTCAATTCTTTCCAAAGCTTTCAGGCTCAGCGCGCCAGCGAAATCAAGATGACTCCTGTCATCATAGCAAGAACACCAGCGGTCTTTAAAGGCGTTACCTTTTCATGAAGGGCTTTCGCTCCGATAAATAAGGCCAGCATCATGGAAACCTCTCGGGTTGGTGCGACATATGCGAGCGGTGCATAAAGCAGTGCAAATAAAACCAAGAGATAAGCAGCCGGATGTGCAATGCCGATATAAAGTGCGCACTTCCAGCGCTTCCTAATATCTTCTTTAAAGCTTTCGCGACCCGATTTCTTTGAAAGAACTCCGGGGCCGAGGAGCAGAAGGCGAACTGCCATCCCCGGAACGTAATACATCAAAGGCGTCAATCCGATCAGCTGGATCGCAAAACCGTCCAAACTTGAGTAAGAAGCGATAAACACGCCGGTTAAAACACCCCAGAACAATCCTTCGGACAAAGAGCTCTTCAGCTGCTTGTCTTTGCCCGGAAACGCCAGCAATACGATACCTAAAAGCACACAGGCAATTCCGGCAAATCCGAGCGGTGCGAGCTTTTCTCCGAATAAAAACACGGCCACTAAAACCGTAAAAGCCGGACCTGTGCCTCTGGCAGTCGGATAGACGACGGAATAATCCGCTTTTCGATAACCGGTCTGGAGGACAATGGTGTAAATCACATGAAGCACTGCGCTGAGAATGATCAGCAGCCACATCTCTAAAGGAAGAGACAGGAGCCTTTTGAAATCCACCAAATAAAGCAGCGGCGTATAAATCAAAAAGGCAAACGTCTCATACAGCAGGACAAAAGATGACCCGCCCCCGCTCTTTTTCGAAACAAAATTCCAAGAAGCGTGCAGCACAGCTGCAAAGAGAACAAGCGCAAGTGCTATAGCATTCATTTCAAATAATCAATCGGATCTTTAACGCCGTTAGCTTCAAAGGCGGCTTTGCGGTCAATACAGGTGCCGCATTCCCCGCAGGCTTTTTCTCCGCCGTCATAACATGACCAAGTCAATTCATAAGGAACTTTCAGCTTCAAACCTTCGGCAACAACCTGCGCTTTATTCCAGCGGTTCAGAGGAGCGCGAAGAGAAACAAGTCCGTAGGTCCCGATGCTGATCGCCTCATTCATCGCATTATTAAAACCTACAGAACAGTCGGCATAAGCATTACCTGCCGCATCATCAGCATGAGCTCCAATCCAAATTTCGCATTTTTCTTCCGGGAACAAGGACTGAGCCAAAGCGGCTCCGGTTGAAAGCATTAAGCCGTTTCTAAACGGAACGTACGTCGAAACCTTACCCTCTCCGTTTTTTGCGATTTGATCTGCATAGCTTTCGTGAACAGGTTTTTCCGTGCTGGTCGATAAAAGAGAGCAATTGCTGAAAGAAAAGATCTGAGTCAGATTAAATACGACATGCTTCACACCGTAAAAATCTGCGACTTTCTGGGCGCTTTCTAATTCTTTTGAATGTCTCTGTCCATATTCAAAGGACAGAGTAACGACGTTTTCTTTGCCTAATTCATGGACGGCCATGGCAACGCAAGTCGTACTGTCGACGCCGCCGCTGCTGAGAACAATGGCTTTCACCGTTTTTCCTCGACTAACTATTAATGATGAGTGTTTGGTATTTTAATCAGCGACTCAGCAGAATTCTCGCCGCCAAAACAACTCAGTCCGCCTCTCGGACGGACTGAATTGTCCTCTTCTTACTTTGAACTAATTGATTTTGAATTGAATTTCAGCAGGGAACCCTTTGACCAAGTCGCCGGCCTTTACACCTCTGAAAGCGTTTTCTTTATCGACGCCGGCTTTGACCGCTTGTTCGATTGAGGCTTTATTGTCGGCTTCGGGAGTTTTGCACATCGCTGTGTTGACTTTAAAGGCTGCGTCTCCGGCAATCGCATTCACCGTTGCTCCGCCCTTAAAGTCGGTAACGACAGCACAAGGAAGTGCTTTTTCCAGCTCCAAAACTGCTCGGCTTCCTGCATGCACGGCATTTGTGTTGCCGTAACTTCCGTTGGAATGACCGCCGGGACCGGTAATCGAAACCTCATAGGTCGTTGCAGAAACAGCGGATGCTGTAAAGGCGCAAACCAACGCTGCTAATAATTTGTTCATTTTTCTACTCCTTATTTGTACAGCTCTTCGGTTGTGCGCCTACCTTCAGGCGACACCAACGGCGGAACGACTTTGCCGTCGGAGGTATGGTATCCGGCCGCCATGAGTCCCATCAGAATCATTCTATAAACGCGTTTGCCTTCATCCTGGCCGTTGCCCGGAATGCCCCACTCGTACCATGCATGTCCGCCTCCACCGCCGGCATTCGTGCCGACGTTAAAGTTCACTGTCGGAACGCCTACGGCTGCCGGAACATTGTCGTTCAACGAAGCTGCTCGTTCATTGAGCTTTTCACGAATATCGATGCCGGCAGTGCGAGCGGATTGCCAGAATGCCTGCATTGCAGGATCGTCGTAATTCTTACGCTTATGAGCTGGACGGTCGCCGAACCAAACGAGTTCCATCGTCACAGCTTTGGCATCCCCGTTTTTCAGACCATATTTGGCGTTTTCCTGTTGGAGTGCCTTTGCGAAAGCGGGTTCTATCTTGCTGCGAATATCCTTAAGGGGCCCTGGTGTCGGACTTCTCATATCGACGAGCAACGTGCATTCTTTGCTTCGCTCGCCTTCCGGCGCCGGTGTGCAGGAACCTACACCGACGGTGTATGTGGTTCTTTCTGCTTTTTTATCCAGATCGTACGGCGTCTTCAGATTGGAAATCATTTCAATGGCACGGTTCATGGCCATTAAAGCGGACGGTTGGTTGGCGCCGACCTTCACTCCGGCGGGTTCCGAGTATTTAATTTCAAAACGATAGGAACCCAAGTAGTTCACCGTTCCGGAACCCGGGCGCGTGCTGTCTGCACCGAAGTTTGCAACAAAGTTCAGCGCATTATTGCCTTTGCCCGTGTCCTGGTTATAGCCGTACAGCTGCTTCATGCCGCAAAGGTTGCCTTTACCCTCTTCGCCGGTTGTTCCGCAAATCCAAATGTCATAAACCGGCTTGATCTTGTATTTATTGAGCATATAAGCAGCTTGCATAACAGCTGCCGTGTTAATCATGGCGTCGTTATAGCCCGGAACATAGATCCTCAGAGCGCCGCGGGCTAAAGCGTCTTCATAATCGTTGTAACGCTGATAGGCCTTCTTGTAATTCTCGTCTTCGATGACTTTTCCGTCTTTGTCGAAATGAAGCTCATCCGGCAAAGCTGCAAGCTCAGAGCGTGTTTTTACCAAGGGATCTGTTGCTTTCTGAAGTTTGACGGAGACGAACGGAGCAGAAGCCGGAGGCAGTTCTGCCGGGTTAACCGTATCAATGTGACCTTCTAAAAGAACTTTCGGGAACTGGCCCTTATAAGACTGTGCATTCTTTTGCTGAGAGTAAGTTCCGGGGATTCTTACGCATGCGTTGTAAACGGGCAAACCGTCGACTTTCTGAAGTCCGGCGCCTTTAAGGATGCCGTCCGTACGGGTCATAACTTGAGCCGGCGAAAAACCCCATTCTTCTGTGAAACGGCGCATCAGCTCCTGCTGTCGGCGCATCTCGGATCGCGACGGAGACGCAATTCGAACGATTTCCATTTGCGTGTTGAAACGCCACTTTTGTCCTTGCGGACTCGTAAGCTCTGCCAGCATTTTCTGCATAGGAGCATCGGCGTTGATCATGTCGGCAGCTTTTTTCGCTTCCGGACTTACCGTCGGAACGGCTGCCCCTGCAGACAAAGAAAGGGAAGCCAGGACGGTTAATAAAGAGAGTGTACGAATTCGCATATTCCTCCTCAGTTTGGTTTTTTACTCTTTTTATCTATTTTACCCCTCAGAGGTGTTCCCTGATGCTCAATTGTTCTTTGCTTAGCTTGAGATTCTTGGGTTTTCTCAAAGTTTTGCTTTGCGTTTTTTCTTTTGGCGCAACAATATCTATGCATGAAGTTCTTGTTTTCCAGTCGGCCCGTAAAAATAGACAAACTGCTTCTTTTGAATCGTTCTAATATTAATAAGTTGTATCCGCAAAACTTTTAGCGAATAAGGAGAAAGAAGTGAGCGATTGTTGTTCTGATTCCTGCTGCTGCGGCAAAGTGATTGATGCGCCTGTTGTCACACCCGTTATCGCTTCCAAACGAGTTGAACCCGGCAAATACAAAGGATCTGCGGCGAAAGTCTTCTTCTCGCCGATCATTGATGCTGAGCACCTCATCAAACTCTATAACTTGGTGAACAACGAAATTTACGGCAAAGTTGCGATCAAACTGCACACCGGCGAAAAGCACGGTCCGAATATCCTTCCTCGTGATTTAGTCCAAGCCCTTCAGGCGACAATTCCAAACAGCAACATTGTCGAAACAAATACACTTTACGAAGGCGACCGCTACACAACGGAAAGCCACCGAGAGACCATCAAGGTTAACGGGTGGACGTTCTGCCCGGTAGACATCATGGACGAGAACGGTTCCGTTAACCTGCCTGTTAACGGCGGCTTCCATCTGAAAGAAGTTGCGATGGGCAAGAATATCGTCAACTACGATTCCATGCTGGTGCTGACGCACTTTAAGGGCCATGCTATGGGTGGCTTCGGCGGGTCAATGAAAAACATTGCTATTGGCTGCGCCTCCGGGCAAGTGGGCAAGCGTCAGGTGCACGGAATTGAAGGCGAACCGCCCGAAGATTGGAATGCGTGGCCTGCAAAAGAAAAGCTAATGGAATTGATGGCTGACTCTGCTAAAGCGACTATTGACTACTTCGGCAAGAGAATCACTTATATCAACGTCATGCGCAACATGTCCGTAGACTGTGACTGCGCCGGAGTTGCAGCGGCCAAACCGACAATTGCCAATATCGGCATTTTGGCTTCTACTGACCTGCTCGCCATCGACCAGGCTTGTGTAGATTTGGTTTACTCTCACCATGGCGACAACCACGACTTGGTAGAAAGAATGGAGTCCCGCCATGGTCTGCGCCAACTTACGGCCATGGCCGAACACAAGATGGGAAACACTCAGTATGAACTGATTGAAATCGATTAATTTACTTTAATTGATGCTTCTCGAAGGCTCCGATTTTCGGAGCCTTAATTGTTTTTATAACCCTTAAGCCTTCACTACGTTACGGCCTGCGACAAAACCGGAGGTATGAGCAAAGCCGCAAGCATTGCCGCCGCAATAATACGCACCATGAACACCTGCGATGGTTTCTCCGGCGGCATACAAATGTTGAATAGGCTTCATATCCCAGCCGAGTACCTGAAGATCCTCATTTACTCTCACTCCGCCGCAGGACAAGTTGTTCCAAGTCGCCATTCTTACCATATAGTAAGGGCCCTCTCCTATCTTCCATTTTTGATCAGTTCTGCCGAACTGTGTGTCGTTTCCGCTTTCTACCGCCTGATTCCATGTTTTGATTTGTTCACGCAGATTCTGAAGATTCATTCCGGACTTTTCACAGAGCTCTTCTAACGTATCGCATTTCCACAGATTTTTTTGAAGTTTAAATTCCTTTTCGACGCGACTTGCCGGCCATGCAGGGATACCAATCAAGGCTCCTACTTGAATCTTTTTCATCGTCCGTTCCCATCCGGCACTGTCAGTAAAGACGTAATGACACCCGTCAGGCTGAAAAGCCAAAAGCGGAGTGATATGACAAATGCCTTCTTTTTCCGAAACAAAACGCTGACCGTTCTTATTTAAAAGCAAGCCTCCGTTATTGGTGACAAACCAATATCTGCAGTACGGTCCGTTTCGACCGTTTGTCACCACCCCGCAAGGATAGGAAGCAATGTATTGCATATGGCTAAGAGGCACACCTAAATCTCTGACAGCAATCATGAGCGCAGTGCCGTCATTGCAGGCCCCTCCGATCGCCACACCTTTTCCAGCCACATTCGGAACCCATCTCTCCAAAGATTCAACAGTTCCTGTAAAGCCGCCCGTCGCCATTACGACACCCTTTGTTGCGCGGACATTAACAAAATTACCGTTTTTCCCGCACCTTACACCGAGAACAGTATTTGTTTCTGGATCAAAAATGAATTTGTTCAGCGGCATACCATGACGAATCTTCAGATCCCTTAACGCAATCTGTTTGACGAGAACATCAACGTAGTCCCTTCCGGAAAATGAGGCTTGACGATGAGCACGGAGTCTTGAATGACCTAAGTAAGGTTCAAGGTAATGTTTGGCCAATCCGTTTGCCTCTAACCAGTCATAAGCTAGTCCCGAATTTTTTGCAAAACAATAAACTGGCTCCTTTAGGCTCATGTAATTACCATAAGCCATAATATCCTCGGCAAATTGCTGCCAAGAATCTTTCTGCCCCTCAGGATCACTTTTCTGCAATCGCGAGCCGCACGCCGTGAATACGCCGCCGCAAAGGCTAGTTGCGGTGTGGTAAGGTGACTTCCCTGCATCAAAAATTGCTACTTTTGCTTTAGCATCATGCGCTTGGCAAGCTGCCATCAATCCGGCACCTCCGCATCCTAAGACAACTACATCCACGGTTTCGTTCCATTCCACCCGAGAAGCTTGGATAGAAGCTTGGCTTGTGCCGGCACATAATGATCCAACAGTTATTAATCCTGTGTTCAAAAATTTTCTTCGGCCTAATTTTTTGCTTTCCATGATCATTCTCCTTTCATAACAATGTTGAATTCATGGCAATCGTTGCATTCAAAGTGTGGTTTTTGGTCAATCTTGTGACACACAATGCAGTCAACATCGCCGCGGTGAGATTCATGAGGATTGGGTTTTATGGAATTTGTTCGTTTCGCAACAGCCTCGTAGCTCTGATGGCAAACCAAACAATCCGACATGGATGAGTCTGGTTTCAGCAATTTATGGGTCGGATTGGCGGATATTTGAGCTGAAACTGCTGTTGACAAGCATACGCATAGAAATGCAACGGGAATCGAGGGAAGAGTGCTCATTTTGTCTCCTTGGTTTGAAGGCGGAATTTTTAAATTCCTTAATATTTATAATATATTCATAATTTGAAACAATAACCGTTAATTAAAACAATACTGTTTCATTTTAGGAACAATGAGATATGGATACTCTTGAAAAAATTAAGGCTTTCGTCAGTCTCTCCCAGCTCGGCTCTTACCGAAGAGCTGCGGTTTCATTGAATATGTCCAACGCTTCATTCTCTCGAGCCATTTCATCTCTTGAGCAAGAACTTGGCGCCCCCCTCTTTGTCCGAACAACAAGACGGTGCCATTTGACCTCAAAGGGTCGCGACTTCCTTCCAAAAGCAGAAAGGCTTTTAAGCGTTGCTAATGAAGTTTTTGCAACCTCCAAGGAAAATCAAATCAGCCTTTCCGGTCGGCTCCGTATCGGCTGCGGGACTGCCTTAAGCCAAATGTTCTTGTCTGATCTTGTTATCAAGTTTTCTCAGCTCCATCCCCTTTGCTCTTTTGAGCTGTTTATTGCGGATCGGATTTTCAATCTTGTTTCGGATCGTTTGGACTTGGCATTTCAGGTTTTCAACATCGATCACGGTGCTTCAGAGGACTTGCCGCTTGGCATTATCAAAAGTATCTTGGTCGCCTCTCCTGCCTACATCAAACTTCATTCCATGCCTCAGGAACCAGCAGATTTAGTACACCATCTCGGATTGATAAATACCCAATGGGGAAATAAGTGGGCCATGAAAAACGACAAACAAAAAATGGTCATCGTCGTTGAATCGCCCTTCTGCTCAAATAACACTCTTACGCTTCTTACTCTTGCATTGTCAGGAGCAGGAATAGCTTTCCTTCCTCTTCCTCTGGTTTTCAAACACCTTCAAGCCGGAGACCTTATTCATGTTTTACCGAATTGGACCGGACTGGATGTCGATCTTCGGCTCCTTCAGCCAAATAAGATGTTTGAGTCGCAACTCTCGAAGCATTTTGTTGAATTTCTCAAAACACAGCTTTCGGAGAAATCGAATATGTATTTTTCTTATTAATTGCTTTGATTGTTTGCGGGATCCCTCTTTCTTAATTTTTATTTTCTCAGAATTCTTCTCTTCAGGAGATAAAGACAGCCTAATAGCTCATCTCAAATCGTCTTGAAATTAACTTTTAAAAGGAAAAGTAAATGAATAGCAAAAATGATTTCTTAAGGCTCATTTACCCTCAATGGCAGGGCGGAAACATTTCACATTGGTTCCCTGAATTTGATCCCGAAACTATTTCCAGAGGATATTTTTTAGGTTCCCATCTGCTCGATTTCTTATGCGAACCCTCGAAAAATACTGAAACTGTTCCCGTGACTGTCGTTCCGGGAAACAGAGTTGAAACAGACGGCGTTCTGGACAAAAAGATTGTCATGGAACAAATCCGGGCTGCGCTGGATATTCTGAAAATCAAAAATCCTGAGAAGGTTTTAACGCTTGGAGGGGAATGCTCTGTCTCAGTTCCTGTTTTTTCCTTCCTGACGCAAAAGTACGCAGATGACATCGGCATTATTTGGATCGATGCTCATCCCGACATTACGCTCCCTGGCGATCCGTACAACGGCTTCCATGCTATGGCTTTGGCTGCCTGCATGGGCGAAGGAGACAAAGACATTCTGAGTTTGCTGCCGGGATCTGTGAAAAAAGAAAATGTTTTGACAGTAGGTGTACGAAACTATGAACGCCAGCAAATCGTCAACAGATTCCAGGATTGGAATCTTCAAAACATTCTCGTATCCGAAGTTCAAGCCCAGACAACCCGCATCGCAGATTGGCTGAAAGCGCGAAAATTATCCCGCGTCTTAATTCATCTGGATTTAGATGTCATGGAGCCGACTGAACTTCAGGTTGCTGTAGGACAAGATCCTGACGGTCTCAGAATCAAAGATATCGGTTTTGTAGTAAACGAAATCAAAAAACAGACTGAGATTGTCGGCCTGACTGTAGCAGAGCCGATGCCGAGGAAAGCCATTCGCCTCCAACAGCTTCTCAGTAAATTGCCTTTCACTTCTTTGTAATTATCCCTGCGATAAGCCACGGGAGCCGGGGCTTTGCTGCATTGATATGTAGTTTCTTCAGCTGCTTCGGCAGCTGAAGAGTTTTTTACGTTTCAAAATTCTTCAAAAGCTTTACTTACCAAAACATCGAAAGCCATTTTGGTGCATCGCCTCAGGATTTAAATCTAGGCTACGAAATTTAAGACCGTCATCAGCTAAGATAAAGAAAATTAATCCCGATGGACTAATTTAAGCTTTAACGGAAGAATATTAAGAATGCTTGCACCGGTTCGTATGATTGTGACTTACCCTCTTTACATGGCGATGGAAAGGGCTATTTTTCATTCTCAGACTTTTGAGAAAACCTGGTCAGGCCTTCGTCCGAAACTTGAAAAAGGCGTTGAACTCATCGCGCAGGAAGTTCACCCTCAGGGCCGCAACTTCATCCGCCGTTATGTCTATCAGGAACCCGCGACCCGCAGAATTTGTTCCGAATGCTTCGAAGAGATGTTCAATAATGAAGTCATGTCTCTTCTCGGCTTAGTCAAAAATGTCCGTAAAGACATTCGCGGCCGCCAAAAGCAAATCCTCGAATGGGAAAAAGATTTAATCGCGGCTCCGAAAAAGACCTGGAACATTCTTAACAGTACACAAAGCAATTTAAAGGACAAGATCAGCCGCTACAAAAGCAAGATCGAATACGACGAAAAACAAATCGTTGTGCTTTTGGATAAAGCGCTGGATTCTTTGAAGGCACGCGGCGTTCGCATCGATCGCGAGCAGCTGGAAAGCCTGATTGAATCGGCCGAAGGCGAGGACCTTGCCGCCATTCTTTCTGTAGCTGACTGCGTGGGTCAGGTGTTAAAGCGTTTGGAGTCTCAGCTTGCTGAGTCGAACCCGACTCCGGAACTCTCTAAAACTTACGCAGGTTTTTACATGATGTGCAACCGCCTCTATTTAGAAGCGGTAAATCGAGCTTTGTATCAAATCGGCAAGGTTTACATGAAGCGCGTTGCAGGAATCGAAAAAGAAGCCTTTAAGCAAATCAACACAGCAGAAGAAAAACTCACCTCTCCTAATCTTTCTGAAGCTGCGCGCGCCACGCTTAAAAACAACGTCAAGATCAACCATGAGATTCTTGAAGTCGTTAAGTTCTACACACGTCATTTAAACAAGCGCACAAAAGAACTCTTAGAGATCCGTGAAAAAGCCGCTTTGAATTTCGAAATTTCTTTGAATACCTTCATGACGATGAAGATCGGCGCAGATTTAGCCGACTGCGTCTCGAATGCAGAAAAAGATATCTCCAAGATCTTTGCTTTCGAGCCGCCTGCTCTTTCCGCCCTTTATGATGTCGGATTCAAAGAACAGTTCAGAGCTGTTACAAGACAAATCCGGAACGAGTAATAAGAAAACCGGAGCCTAAACGGAATCCGGTTTTTACTTTTGGAGGCCCTTCAGGAATTTCTTCGAAGAGCTTTAATTTTGATTAGCCTAACTGGATCTTCTTCCACACATGACGGATGGAAGGAACGGCAGGCGTCTTGCTTCGATCGTCGTAAGAAGTATGGAGCAGCTGATGAGCTTTGTGAGAATTCGGCTCTCCCAAGAACTCGTCATAAAGCTCTTTGACCATCGGATTGTTGTGAGACTGACGAACCGGACTGTTTTCGTCGGCGCGTTCCAGAACTTCGAAGCGCTTCGAAGTAGCGTTCAAATAGTTTCCTCTGAAACGAATCGTGCCGCCGCCGTTGACGCATCCGCCCGGACAAGTCATCACTTCGATAAAGTTATAGTCGCAGGTTCCCGCGGCCACTTCATCACAAATCTTGTTGGCGTTGGCTAGACCGTAAACGACTGCGATTTTCAGCTTCACGCCGCCTTCGTCCATATCCGCTTCTTTATAAACATGCGGGTGGTTGGAGGTCTTAAAGGGAACGTTGTTCACCTCTTTTCCTGTGAGGACATGGTAAAGCGTTCTTGAAGCCGCTTCTGCCACACCGCCGCTCTTCCCGAAAATCACACCAGCGCCCGAACCTCGGCTCATAAAGGGTGTATCAAATTCACCGTCTTCGATCTCTTTCAGATCTATCCCACGGCTCTTAAAGAGTCTTGCCAATTCGCGGACGGTTAAAACCAGATCCGTGTCCGGCACGCCGTCTTTGGCCAACTGTGGGCGTCCTGCCTCGATCTTCTTTGCTGTGCACGGCATGATGGAAATCACACGGATCTTTGAAGGCTCGGCGCCGATTTTTTCCGGCAGCCACGTCTTGGCAAGAGAACTGAGCACAGCCTGCGGAGAGCGAGTGGTGGAAAGATGGTCCAGCATTTCAGGACGATGCTGTTCAACAAAACTAACCCAGCCGGGGCAGCAGGAAGTAAACATCGGCATCACTGAGTGCTTATCTTTGATTCGATTAAGCAGCTCGGTACCTTCTTCCATGATCACAACATCAGCTGAGAAGTTGGTATCAAGAACATAGTTGGCACCCATCATCTTCAGCCCGGCAATGATGCGTTTTTCAACATTAGTTCCGGAAAGCGTTCCGAATGCATCGCCCAATGTTGCGCGGACAGAGGGCGCAAACTGAACTACGGAAATAACACTTTCGTCTTCAAGAATTTCGCGGGCCTTATCCACATTATCCGTTGACATTAAAGCCCCCGTAGGACAGACCATAATGCACTGTCCGCAGCGAACACATTTAGTGGAATCCACCCAATCTTTGGTGCCGTTCAGGCATACACCGGCTTTCGTTCCGATTTCATCAATACGAAGCGCTCCGATGCCTTGGATCTTATTGCACACCTCCACACAGCGCATACAGCGGACGCACTTATTAACATCGAGCTCGATCGCCGGATCGGTATGGTCAACCTTTCGTTCAGCAATAAATTTGCCCGTGAAAGGCGCCTTCTGGACTCCTAAGTTGCGAGCCAGCTGAAGAAGTTCACAATTACCGTAACGACCGCAGGTCACACAATCCATGTCGTGGTCTGCGAAGATCAAAGCCACCTGAGTTCGCTGCATTTTTTTGACCTGAGAGGAAATGGTGTCAACTTCCATTCCGTCTTCCAAAGGTGTCTTGCAGCTGGTGAGCGTAAGTTCCTGACCGTCGGCCCTTTTTACACGGACGATACAAACTGCACACGTCCCCGGTGTGTGACAGAGCGGCTTAAAAGCACAAAGCGTCGGGATAAAGAACCCCATTTGTCTGGCCGCTTCTAAAATTGTAATTTCTTGATCAAAATCAAAAGGTTTGTTGTTGATATAGGCTCTCATTTCTATTCTCCTTTTTCTTATTGAGCCTTTTGGTTAAAACCGGGAATCGGCAGCTGGGTAACAACGCCGAAGAGCCGGTAGCAGCGCATGCATCGTTCCGCTTCTTTCTTAGCTTCTTCCGGAGTTAATCCGAGTTCGACTTCTTCAAAGTTATGGGCGCGAATTTCGGGCGCCAGTTCCGGCATCTGCTGACGATCCTGATGAATGGTCGGAAGAACGGGTTCAGTCTCCTCAAGAAGATTGCATTTCTTAATCATCTGAGTCATGCGTGATCGCGGTTCAAAACCGACGGAACCTCGGGTTAGATATTCATGAATAGATTCGGCAGCTGTTTGACCCTGAGCCATACCTCCGATCAGCGTGGTCGGTCCGGTGGCACAGTCTCCGCCCGCAAATACGCCGGGACGGCTTGTAGCCAATGATTCCGTCACGGAAATGTTGCCGCGCTTATCAAACAGAATATTGTCTTTCTGTTCAAAAATACTTTGATCAATTCGCTGTCCGATAGCACTGATGACATTGGAGCAAGGAATGACAAATTCCGTACCCGGAATCTCGATAAGCTTTCTTCTGCCGTTGGCTTCAGGCGCGCCTTCGCGAAGTTTGATGCAGCGAAGTCCGGTAACTTTACCGTTTTCGAGCACCAGTTCTTTTTGAGCTGTCAGGAAATGGAATTCGATGCCCTCTTCTTTAGCCGCCTTGATTTCCAAAGGATCTGCCGGAGCTTGAGCTTCAGTTCTTCGATATATGACATGAACTTTGCCGTCGGTCATACGCACAGCAGAGCGAGAACAGTCCATTGCAACGTTGCCGCCGCCGACAACCACAAAGTCTCCGGAGAAGGAAGGAGCCTCACCTTCTACGACGCCGCGTTCAACCTGAAGAAGAAAATCCAAGCCGTTGTAATAGCCTTCAATTTGTTCATTGTCCTCGGGGAATCCAAGTTTCATACCCTTGGCACAGCCGACCCCTATAAACACAGCATTAAATCCCTCGTTAAAAAGGTCATCCAATGTGAAGTCTTTCCCTAAACGCCTGCCGTAATGAAATTTACCGCCCAGCTGCTCAATCGTATTGGCTTCAGCCAATAGAATATCTTTCGGCAGACGATACTGAGGAATACCGACTAAAGCCATCCCCCCGGCCTTTCGCTGTGCCTCAAACACTTCAACTTTGTAGCCTTTCAGCAGCAAATGATATGCGCATGTGAGTCCGGAGGGGCCGGCGCCGATAATTGCGATTCTGGGAGAGAATTCGCTCGGTTCTGCAGCGGCACCTTCGAACATTTTGTCAACGGTGTACCCCAATGAGTCAGCGCAATAACGCTTCAGATTCTTGATGTCGACAGCTCCCTCCAGACGATTTCGTCTGCAAGCCTTTTCGCAAAGACGGACGCAGACTCGTCCGCAGGAGCCGACTAACGGGTAGTGACGAAGAACTACACCCGTGGCGTAATCCGTACGTCCTGCCTTTATGTAATCAATATAACGAGGCACGTTGACGTGCGCCGGGCAGGCTTCAATGCAGGGAGCCGTCATTACTTCATAGCCGCCCCATGGCATATCAGGAAGCGGAACGAGTTTTAGATCTCCGGGAAAAGCTTTGATCGCTTCAATTAAAGCTACCGGCGAAGTCTGACCCACCCCACAGAAACTCGTATTTCTCATCATGCGGGCGATATCGAGAAGATTTTCCCAATTAATCGGGTCTCCTCTCAATGCTTTTTCCAGCGCCTGAGAAATGATGATTGAGCCGCTTCGGCAAGGAGTACATTTACCGCAGGAATTGTCTTTTACCGTTGAATAATATTTATTCATGGCAAAAAGCAGGTTTGCATGCGGGTGGAAAACTAAGAATCCCCGATGCGAGATAAATGTCATAACGGGGTTGCCGTTATTGAACTGCAGAAGATTTTTAAGATCCAGACCCTCAGGTTCTTTGTAATCAGCAGTGCCGCGGTTGTCATAGACGACACCGTCCCACACGCCATAATGAAGCCGCATATTCTTTTCCTTGTTTTGAGAGCAATTGTTTTATCGTAATGAATTCCATTTTAGGCGAGCCACGCCCTCATTTTTACATTTCAACATTTTTTACATGTTGTGAGCTGTCGAAGTTCCTCCTTCGTCCATTTCTTATTTATTGACTACGAATAGATGTACTACTTTGAGAAGATCACTGCAAAGATTTTCAGAATTGATCATTAGAATCTATTTGAAGTGAGGAGTTTTATGAAAGTCGGATTAGCACTTGGAAGCGGTTCAGCCCGCGGTTTTTCCCACATTGGCATTATTGATTGTTTGCTGGACCAGGGAATTGTTCCAGATGTTGTTGCAGGTACATCAATCGGAGCGATAGTGGGCGCCTGTTATGTCAGCGGACATTTAGAACGACTGCGTAAACAAGCCCTTGCTATTAACCGCTTAAATTGGACGACGTTTTTTAATCCGAGCTTTTCTATTGACGGGTGGATCAATTTGCATCAAATGCAGATGTTCCTCGTAAAGAGCGGCGTAGAACGGAAACAAAAATGCATTGAAGATTTAAAAACCCCTTTTGGAACCGTGACCTGTGATCTTATGAGCGGCAAAGAAATCTGGATTACAAAAGGTCCGGTTTTTGACTCCGTTTGGCCTTCAATGGCCATGCCGGGCGTCTTTCCGCCTGTTGAGGGACCTGAAGGCCGGTGGTATATCGACGGCGGCATCGTTAACCCAGTTCCTGTCTCTTTATGCCGGGCTCTGGGAGCCGATGTTGTGATCGCGGTAAACCTTAATAACGACCTCCTGAGGCGGGTTGAAATTGAAAAACAGTCAAAAGGCTCCAACAGAAAAAAAACGAGCGAAGTCGCAAAAATTTTTGCCAAGGCCAAAAATCTGATTCCGTCGATCAAAAAGGAGGCTGAGTCCGATAAACCTAAACCTCCGGATTTCTTTGAGACGATTTCCCGCTCTATTAATATTGCTCAGGACCGTATTACTAAAACCCGTCTCGCCGGTGATCCTCCCGAGATCATCCTTTGTCCGAAAGTCACCGACATAGGCTTATTAGAAACTTACCGTGCCGAAGAGGCTATTCGAGCCGGGTATAAATGCTGCGAAGCGAATATCGCTGCAATCAAAGACGCTATCGGTCACTAAAACGATACGTCTTAAGCCTTTTTGATATTGGCGGCGAGGTAAAGCATACCCACCAAAACCGAGCCGCCGATAATATTTCCTATCGTCACCGGAACCAGATTGCCCGCAACAAATGAATAAAAATCAGCTTTAAGTGCCGCAGCCTTCCCAGCTTCCGCTAACGCGATGTAGCGAGGATCGGTTCCTGTCAGGATTCCGAGCGGGATAAAGAACATATTGGCAATGCAGTGCTCCATGCCTAAAGCAACGAAAGCCATCGTCGGGAACCAAAGGGCTGCGATCTTACCGATCGTTTCCGTTGAGGCGGCTGCAGCAAATACAGCTAAGCAAACCAGCCAGTTGCACCCGATTCCGCGAAGAAGCGCCTCTGTAAAACCTAACGAACATTTGGCATTGGCTAAATTCACGACAGCGGCTGCCCAAGGCATCGTCCCGCCGGCACTCTCAAAAATCAGTCCTGAAAGATAAGCGATGAAGAAAGCAACAAAAATCGCACCGGCAAAATTACCGATCCAGGAAGTCGCCAACGTAAAGGCGGTCTGGCCGAAAGTAATCTTTTGCTTAGCTTGGGCGGTGGTCAGCGTCATACAGCTGCCGGTAAACAAATCAGCACCGCAAAGAACAACCAGCATAAGCCCAAGCGGGAACACTGCTCCGAAAATCAGCTTTGACATTCCACCCCACTGCTCCCAAGGAAGCGCGAGTCCGATACGAATTGCGAGAAAACCGCCGATCGCAATATACATACCGGCGAGAAGTGTGTTCGCGGCACGGGCAATCCAGCATTGATTGGCTTTGGAGAGACCCATGCTCACAGTGGCATTCAGGATTTCTTGTGAAGTAAGTGTAGCCATAATCTATGGAAAAAAGAGGTCGGAAATTGAGCGAAATTCTAAGTGAAAATTTTCGCCTTTTTGAAAAAGCCGAATGACTAAAAAGAGGCCTTTAGTCGGTGCTTTCCTCTAAATTCCCGTACACTTATGTCAAGTATGTTTCATTAAGAAAATAATTATGAAAAAAATTCAATTGGCTGCCTTCATTGCTGCTGCCGGCCTGATGCTCGGATCAGCTTACGCGGCTGGTCTCGACGCACCGGTTCCCCCTTCTTTCAACGATGCTCCCGACAATATTCAAAGACCGTCCAAGAGCGGTGAAACGATTGAGGAAAAAGTCACTGATTTAAACCAGAAAAACCCGGATATTGTTAATTCCAAAGCTGGTAAGAAAGACACCAAGGCTGAGGAAGCTCAATCTAAGAAAGACTTAAAAGCTGCTCAAAAGCGTTCTAAAGATCCTTCCTTGTGGCCAAAGACTAAAATTGAAGAGACCGTTGACAATCACAATCAGGTCACTGAAGTGAAAGTCACTCCAATGTCCACTCAGGTTCCTTATGTCATGACGCGTGAGGCTCCGAGCAATAAAACCGGCGGAAGCGGTCCCGGTACAGGAAGCGACAATACGATGAGCATTCCAAAATTCATTAATTTCGGCTTCTAAGCAGAGGATCAAAGCACAAAATGGCAGTATTTACTGAGGTTTCTAATACCCAGCTCGATGAGCTTTTGTCTCATTACGACATCGGTCAGGCTCGTTCCCTAAAAGGTATAGCCAGCGGTATTGAAAACAGTAATTTTTACTTGGACACCGACAAAGGTAAGTACGTCCTTACCATTTTCGAACGTCTGAACAAAGATCAGCTTCCGTACTATCTTGAACTGACCAGTCATCTCGGTAAAAAATGCCTTGCAGTAAGTTATCCCATTCCGCGCAAAGATGGCGGCTTGCTTTCCGAAATCAACGGCAAGCCATGCTCCATTGCTCCCTGCCTCAGCGGAACTTACGTAGAAAAACCTTCTGCCAAGGCTTGCCGTGAAATGGGAGAGATGCTTGCCAAGATGCATAACGCCGTTGAGGACTTTCCGCTTTCGCAGGAAAACACCAAAGGCTCGGCATTTTGGCTCTCCTCCATGCCGCTGCTTAAACCTTACATTCCCGATCGTCTGTACCAGATGCTCGAAGAAGAAGTCACGCGTCAGCTGGAGCTTCAAAAATCCCCGGAATATCAAGCCCTTCCGGCCGGTGCCGTCCACGCCGACTTGTTCCGCAATAACGCTTTGATCAACAAGAACGGCGATGACGAATCTTTGGCAGGCGTCATTGACTTTTATTTTGCGTGCAACGCACCGTTTCTCTATGACCTCGCTGTCACGTTAAATGACTGGACGATTGACTTAGAGACCGGAGAATTCGAACCCGAACGCGCTCAAGCTATGCTTGAGGGTTACAACAGCGTTCGTCCTTTAACCGAAGAAGATCACAAGCTCTGGCAGGATATCCTGTCTGCGGCAGCTCTTCGGTTTTGGGTTTCCCGACTTTACGATTACTATATGCCGAGACCTGCGTCGCTTCTCACCCCGCATGATCCGGCGCATTTCGAACGTATTCTTAAACTTCGCCGCGAATCCGCGCCTGAAGATTTACCTTGGATTTGATTTGAAACTTCGTTTTTATGGAAAATTATCACCTTCCTTTTAAAACGGGAATGGACTGGCTGCGAGGCGCATGTGTTGTTGTCAAACGTGCGCCCGCAACTGTTTTCGGCATTCTCGGCTGTTACGTGCTTGCTTTGTTCGTTGCCAACCTGCCTTCCGAGCTTCTCGGACTTTCCTGGCTCGGCGCGATCTTAAGTTCTTTGGTAACGCCTTTCGGGGCCTTGGCTTTTGCCGCTTGCGGCAGAGAGCTTGCCCGTAATTCCCGCCCGACCCTCTTCTCCTGCTTCGGCGAAGGCTGGAATGACATGGACACTCGTAAC